>Ga0209499_1000021_pt1 | contig 133825 bp, 107 predicted proteins | sample C_130208_EF_Meta_FD_187306 | JGI IMG/M metagenome (GOLD analysis project Ga0209499, IMG submission 187306) | Freshwater microbial communities from Lake Croche, Canada to study carbon cycling - C_130208_EF_MetaG (SPAdes) (version 2) | ecosystem: Environmental > Aquatic > Freshwater > Lake...
CAAGGGCGGGAAGCACTCATGCGCCCGGGCACGGTCATCGAACGCGAAATTGCCCGGCCCAACGGCATCGGCGAACACCGGCGGGCGGGCGGCGGTAAAATCCTCGAGATAACGCCGCAGGAAATATGGCTGCAGGGGTCCCTCCCTGAGCTGCGGCTCGGATTGCGCCTGGCGCGTGGCCTGCGGTCGGCCAGCCTCCACATAGAGCGAGCAGCGCCAGCCCCAGACCGCCAGCGCTTCGCCCGGGGCCGAGTAATTACGCACAAGGCGCGCGAGTTCGCGCCGCGCCGGACTGATGTCTGCGGCATTAATCGAGGCGAAGGAGTCAATGCCCGCGGCGCGCCAGGTCAGCTGCGGCCCGAGGGTGCAGAGGAGAAAAACTCCGGCGAGCCACAGGCGCTTTCCGACGGAGGTGGAGTTGGTTTCACGCGGCCACGCGAGCGCCAGCACGGTGCCGGTGAGCCAGAGCAACGGCAGCGGCAGGAGTTGCAGGTGATGGGCGGAGGGGCGGCGCGGGGCGAGGGCGACAAACACCCCGCAAGCGAAAAGCAGGGTGGCGGCGAGCGCGGCGCGACGGGACGCGGCGGGGGCGGAGCGGACGTGCCACGCGGCGAGGGGCCCGAGGCCCAGCGCCGCGCCGGCGAGCCAGAACCCGAGGTAACCGTCCGACAGCGCATTTTGCCATTGGCCGGCGGCGACCTCCAGCCAGGTGAAATGCGGCGCACCGACATAGGCCAGATTGCCGAGCAGGTAGGGCGTGACCAGGTGCTCGACCTGCCCGGTGAACAGGGCGGCGCCGAAGCAGAACACGGCGGGCAGCAACACTCCGGCGACGAGGGGCAACAGGGCGCGAGGCCGGCCCGAACGGTTTTCCTGCACCGCCACCAGCACCCACAGCACGCCGGCGAGCGGCGCGGCCTGCAGCTTCGCCCACGGCACGCCGCCGAGCAGCAGGGCGATCAGCCACAGCCCGCGCGGTGACGGGGCGCGGCTCTGCCACACCGCGGCATAGCCCGTCGCGGCGAGCAGGAGGGCCGGCAGGAGTTCCGTCGAGTAATGCGTCAGATCCGGGCTCGTGGTGAACGCGATGGCCGCGAGCGCCGGCAGCACCACCAGACGCGCGAGGGCCGCACCCGCCAGCAGCGCCAGGGTTTCACCGGCGAAGACTACGGCGCCGAACACCACCGCCAGCGCAATCAGCCGGGCAACCGCGTAACTGGCGAAGCCGTCCGCCCACGCGGCCGGCAGGAGGGGAAAATAATCGAGCGGACCCGCGGTGCCGCCGTCCACCGAGCGCCAGAAAACCGGATCGTGGCGGAGCGTGAGCGCGCCGGCGATGAGCTGGCTTTCGTCGGGGTTCAGCTGGTGCTGCACCCACAGCATGGGCCAGCGGAAGCAGAGCAGCGTCAGCGCCGCGAGCCCCCACCATTTCCAGCCCAGCGAGGATGCCGGGGCGGTTTCAGCCGCGGACCGCAGACTCCAGCCCAGCGCCAGCAGCAGCAGGATCCAGCCCGGCGCGGCCGGGGAGAACAGGGTCGCCTGGACGGCCGATGTCATGGGCTCGGTCCGGCGGGCGGCACGGCGTCAGCGGAACAGGTTGTATTTCACGATGACCCAGATCGCGCGGAAGCCGTCGCGCCAGCCGATCTTTTTGCCCTCGGCGTAGGTCCGGCCGTAGTAGCTGATGCCGACCTCGTAGATGACACAGTCGAGCTTCGCGACCTTGGCGGTGATCTCCGGCTCAAAGCCGAAACGGTTTTCCTCGATCGTGATCTTCTGCAGCACCTCGCGGCGGAAGACCTTGTAGCACGTTTCCATGTCCGTGAGGTTGATGCCGGTGAACATGTTGGAGAGCAGGGTGAGGAACTTGTTGCCCACCATGTGCCAGAAATAGACCACGCGGTGCGCCTCGGCGCCCATGAAGCGCGAGCCGAAGACCACGTCGGCCTTGCCGTCGAGGATGGGCTTGAGCAGGCGCGGGTATTCCTGCGGATCATACTCGAGATCGGCATCCTGCACGATGACGGCATCACCCGTGGCGGCGGCGAAGCCGGAGCGGAGCGCGGCGCCCTTGCCGCGGTTTTCGTCGTGGTAGATGATCTTGTCCACGAGCGAGACAATCTGGGTGCGGAGCAGGTCGCGCGTGCCATCGCGCGAGCAGTCGTCCACGATGATGATCTCCTTGTCGGCCACGGGGGCGGCGCGCACGCGCTCCACGATGGCGCGGATGGTCTTGGCCTCGTTGTAGCAGGGAATGATGATGGAGAGCTTCATGCGGTCGGGAGCAAGGTAGCGCAGGGGGAGGGGGACGGAAGTTTTTTCCGGGGGCGGAAAACCAAGCCGTTTCTAACCGCGAATGGACGCGAATGAACACAAATCCGGAACCGGACCCCGGAGCAGGCCTTCAGCTTTCGCGTGTATCCGCGTCCATTCGCGGTAAAATGCCATCAGCGGTCCGGCACCGGGAAATAAACATAGAGCTCATCCTCGGGCAAGGCCTCGACCAGCCGCCAGCGCGGGTCGGCGGTCGGGGTGTTGAGGAAGGCGATCGCCGAGCGCGCGCCGGGCAGGACGGGCAGCTGTGCCGCGGCCACGCGCTGGAAATCGAGGGAGAAGGTCCCGGTCGGCTCCATGCGCCCGAAACGGCGGGTGAAGAACGGCAGTAGGAGACCGGCCAGAAACAGCGTGAGGGCCGGCACGGCGTCGAGGGCCTGCGTCGAATAGTGGACCAGCACCGGGTTCAGCGCGCAGAGGAGGCCCGCCGCGAGCGCGGCCACCGGACCAAACCAGCGGCGCGCGAGCAGCGCGACCAGGCCGGCATTCACCGCGTGCAGCACGGCGCCAAGGGCGAGTGCGGTGGAAAACAAGGCGCCGGCCGCCACCCCGAGACTGCGCAGTGAAGCCAGGACGAGGGCATAACCGGAGGCCCGGTAAAACGGCTCGGCGGGCAGCGTGCCGCGAAAGATGGACTCGGCGAGGGCGAGGTTTTCGCGCTCATCGAGTACCGGCACCCGGCCAAGGGGTGTCGTCAGGTACCACCCCAGGTGACCGCTCGCATAGGCCAGGGCGACGAGCACCGGCACCGCGACCGGCCACAGGGCACGGAGAGAACTGGCGGGGGCGGACGGCGGGGCGGGCATGCGCGGGGAGGTGGCACAGGACAACGCAGCCCTCCGGCGGCGGCAAGCCTGCCGGCGCGGGAATGGGACCGGGTTGGGCGGGCACCTGCCATGGCGGTATTGGTTTTACGTTCAATTGACGCACGAATGGGGGCACAGGAGCAGGCGTGTTTTCGTTGAGCCCGAAAATCGCCGAACTTTCCACCGCAGGTCGAACAAGCGGACATGAATTTCTGCTCCCTCGATTGTCATTGCGCGGCAGCCAAAGGGCTGACGTGGCAATCCATCCGGGCTGGCCACGTTCAGCAGATGGATTGCCGCGTCGGTCTGTGACCTCCTCGCAATGACAATCCTCAGATCCTCCCCCGCGCTTGACGGTGGCGCGCGCGGGCGGGCAGGCTGGCCGCATGCCGTCCGAAGCGTCCGCCGCCAAAAAAATTCCGTGGGTGAAACTTGCCGTGGGAGTACTGGTGATCGTGGTCATCGCCGGGTTGCTGCTGCGCGGGCTGAATCTCCGCAGTTATTTTGACCAGGGCATGGCGTTGATCCGCAGTGCGAGTCCGTGGGTGTTTTTCTCGGCCCTGGCGCTCCTGCCGGCAGTGGGCGCCCCCGTGCTGGTCTTCATCCTTTCGGCCGGGCCGCTCTGGGCGGAGAAGCTGGGGATGGGGAACGTGATTCTGTGCTCGCTGCTGGCCCTGACGGTGAATTTCACCCTGACGTACTGCCTCGCGCGGTGGGCGTTCCGTCCGTTGCTCACGAAGCTCGTCACCCGGCTGGGCTATCAGTTGCCCCGCGCGGAAGAGGGCGATGCCACGAGCCTGATCGTCATCATGCGCGTGACGCAGGGCATTCCCTATTGCGTGCAGAACTATCTGCTCGGCCTGGCGGAGGTGCCCTTCGGGAAGTATTTCCTGTGGACGGCGGTGCTGTCCCTGCCGCAGAACGTCGCGGCGATCCTGTTCGGCGACGCCATCATGCACGGCAAGGGCCGGATGGTCGCCATGATCGCCGGCCTGCTGGTGGCGCTGGTCGCGGCGACGCACCTGGTGCGCCGTCATTTTTCGGCAAAGAAGAAAATATCCGTGACATGAAGACCGGCCGGGAAATCGACCTCGGCGGGAAGTCGGACCAGGTGGTGTCGGTCAGCGAATTCACCCGCAAGGTGAAGGCGCTGCTCGAGAGCGGCATCCGGCCCGGCTGGGTGCGCGGCGAGGTGTCGAACCTCCGCGCGCAGGCGAGCGGGCATGTGTATTTTTCGCTGAAGGACGCGGACGCGTCGGTCAGCGCGGTGCTGTTCCGCGGCGATGCCGCGCGGCAGACGGTGAAGCTGCGGGACGGGCAGCAGGTCGTGGTCTACGGCGAGGTGGGCGTGTACGAGGCCCGTGGCCAGTATCAGCTGATTGTGCGCGCGGTGATCGAGGACGGCGTGGGCCGGCTGCAACAGGAGTTTGAGCGGCTGAAGCGCCAGCTGGCGGACGAAGGGCTGTTCGCCGCGGAGAAGAAGCGTCTCATCCCCATGATGCCGGCGACGGTGGGCTTCATCACGTCGCCGACCGGTGCGGCGGTGCAGGATTTCATGCGCATTCTGACCCGGCGCGGCTGGCGCGGGCGGCTGGTGGTCCTCCCGGCGAAGGTGCAGGGCGAAGGCGCGGCGGCCGAGATGGTGGCGATGCTGGAACTCGCGCAAGAACTGGGGATTTTTGACCTGTTGGTGATCGGGCGCGGCGGCGGCAGCCTGGAGGATTTGTGGGCGTTCAACGAGGAGCCGCTGGTGCGCGCGGTGGCGGCGTGCACGGTGCCGGTGATCTCGGCGGTGGGGCACGAGATTGATTTCACGCTGTGCGACTTCGCGGCGGATGTGCGGGCCGAGACGCCCAGCGGCGCGGCGGAGCTGATCTCGAGTCATTTTATCGACGGGGCCGAGCGCGCGGGCCGGGCGGCGGACGCGATGGCGGCGGCGGGGGCCGGCGCGGTGGAGCGGGCGCGTGAGCGGCTGGATCATGCGCGGTCGCGGCTGCGGCTGCTGACGCCGGCGGCGCAAATCGAGCAGGGTTTCCTGCGGCTTGACGATTTTTCGAACCGGCTGTCCGCGGCGTTGCGGTCCACGGTGCAGCGGCGCAGTCAGCAGCTCGGCGAGATGCGGGCGCGGCTGGCGCAGGCCTCGCCGGAGACGCGCGTGCAGCTGGGATCGCATCAGCTGCTCTCGCTTTACAAGCGGCTTCACGCAGCGAGTCCGGCGTCGGTGCTCAACCGCGGGTTTGCCATCGTGCGGGACGAACAGGGCCGGCCGGTGTCGCGGCGCGCGGGGGTCAAGGATGGCCAGCGGCTGAGCAACGAGTTCAGCGATGGGTCGGTGAAGGTCCGGGCGGAAGAATGAGCCCCTTTTGCCATTGCAAAGAAGCTCAACGGGCTGACGCGGCAATCCATCCGTGCGGCCGTGCGTTGCTTTCCGGACGGATTGCCGCGTCGGCTGGCGGCCTCCTCGCAATGACAATCAAAACTGACCCCGCCGCTGGAATAATTCCCTCTGCTGACTACTCTTAGGGGCCATGAGATTGTTTCGTTATCTTCCCTTCTTTACCGCGCTGGCGCTCGTCGCCGGGGCCGAACCCGACATGATGAAATCCAACCCACCCGCCAAAGACGCCTTGGAATGCAAATTGGGCGAGAAATCCGCCTGCGGCCTGCCGTCCAACGTCGTCATCGACATGAGCAAGGCCAAGGTGCAGCGCACCGATGCCGAATGGCTGCAGACGCTTAACCCGCGCCAGTTCCAGGTCGCGCGCAAGCAGGGCACCGAGCCGCCGTTCCAGAACGAGTACTGGGATCACCATGAGGATGGGGTCTATTTTTCCGTATGCAGCGACACGCCGCTGTTTGACAGCCGCGACAAGTTCGAGAGCGGCACGGGCTGGCCGAGCTTCACGAAGCCGATCGAGAAGGCCTTCGTGGGCGAGACGACCGACGTGAGCTACGGGATGGAGCGCACGGAAGTGCACTGCAACGTGGACGGCGCGCACCTCGGCCACGTCTTCCCCGACGGCCCCGCGCCGACCGGGCTGCGTTACTGCATCAACAGCGCCTCGCTGAAGTTCATGCCCCGCAAGGCCTACGCGGCCTGGGTGGCGAAGAACGAGGCGGGAGCGAAGAAGTAGCAGGCATCAGCGGATGCCGTTTTCGGGTCCGGGTAGGGCGGGTCTTTGACCCGCCCTGATTGTCATTGCGAGGAAGCCCATCGGGCTGACGTGGCAATCCATCCGTGTTTGAGGTTTGCTATCCAGATGGATTGCCGCGTCGGCCTGCGGCCTCCTCGCAATGACAATCGGTGATGAATACCAAGTCTACCATTTCTCTGCCCGGTCCAGCCACTCGGGGTTCATTTTCTCGATCAGCGCGATCTTCTTAATGCGGGATCCGGCCTTGAGCTGTTTCTCACGCGCGATGGCGTTGTCCACGTAACTGAACTCTTCGAAGTAAACGAGTCGGCTCACTCTATATTGGGCGGTGAAGCTCCCCTCGATCCCTTCCCGATGTTGCCTGATCCGGCGGGAGAGACTGTTGGTTACGCCGATGTAGAGCGTGCCGTTTTTCTGGCTCGCGAGAATGTAGACCCAATAGGACTTCCCGGACATGCGAAAAGGCGGAGACACATGGATTGCCGCGTCGGCCTGCGGCCTCCTCGCAATGACAATCAAGGATGAAGGCTACGCCCCACCTCTACGGCGTAAAGACTCCGAAATTTTCGAAAACTACGCTTTCGGGAATTTGAGCCACTTCGCGCCGAGCTTGGAGCTCTTCACCACGGTCTCGATGAAGACCATGCCTTCGACGCCGTCCTCAATGGTGGGGAAATCCAAATCCTTCGGCTGGCGCTTGCCCTCGACCTCCGCGGCAATCGCGCGGTAGGCCTCGAGGTAGATGTTGGCGAACGCCTCGAGGTAACCCTCGGGGTGGCCGGCGGGGATGCGGGTGAACCGGCCGACGCGCGGCGTGAGGTAGCCGTTGCCGCGGCGCCAGGTCTGGCGGGGCTGGTCGGCGTACTTCACGACGAGTTCGTTGGGGAATTCCTGCCGCCACTCGAGTCCGGCTTTCGTGCCGTAGACGCGGATGTTGAGCATGTTCTCGTCGCCGATGCTGATCTGCGAGGAGTGCAGCACGCCCTTGGCGCCGCCCTTGTAACGCACGAGCACGTTGCCGTCGTCGTCGAGCTTCCGGCCCTTCACGAACGTGGTGAGGTCGGCGCAGAGCGACTCGATGTGCAGGCCCGTGATGTAACGGGCGAGGTTCTCGGCGTGCGTGCCGATGTCGCCCATGCAACCCGCGACACCGCTGCGTTTCGGGTCAGTGCGCCAGCCGGCCTGCTTCTGGCCGGTCTTTTCGAGGAAGGTGCTGAGCCAGCCCTGCGGGTACTCGACGACGATCTTGCGAATCTGGCCGACGCTGCCGTTGGCCACGAGCTCGCGCGCCTGCTTCACCATCACGTTGCCGGTGTAGTTGTGCGTGAGGACGAGGACCTTCTTCGATTTCTTTACGATCGCGCGCAGCTTGACGGCCTCGGCGAGGTTGAAGGTCGCGGGTTTGTCGAGAACGACATTGAAGCCGGACTCGAGGAACAGCTTCGCGGGCGGGAAGTGCTGGTGGTTCGGCGTGACGATGACGACGAAGTCGAGCCGCTGGCTGGCGGGCAGCTTGGCCTCGGCCTTGGCCATTTCCTGGTAGCTGCCGTAGACGCGCTTCGGGTCAAGGAAGAGGTCGGCGCCGGAGGCCTTGGACCGGGCGGCGTCGGAGGAGAACGCGCCGGCGATGAGCTCGGCTTTGCCATCCATGATGGCGGCGATGCGGTGGACGGCGCCAATGAACGCACCGCGCCCGCCGCCGATCATGCCGAAACGTAATTTACGATTCATAAAAGGAGTCTGTTTTTACAGGAGGAGACGGAGAGAACGGAGTAGCGCAGATGAGATCTCAGATCTCAGTTCTCTCCGTTTCCTCCGGTAATAAATAATCCGGGTTACTGGTTTTTCTTGTCGAACGCCGCGTCGAAGGCGAGGGCGCTGGACGGGAAGTCGACCTTGCGGACGAAGGCGGCGGCCTCGGTGGCGCCGTGGACGCGGTCCATGCGGATGTCCTCCCACTCGACGGAGAGGGGGCCGCGGTAGCCGACGTCGTTGAGCGCGACGATGATGTCCTCGAACTTGATGTCGCCGTGGCCGAGCGAGCGGAAATCCCACGCGCGGCGGGCGTCGCCGAAGTTCACGTGGCCGCCGAAGGTGCCGACGGTGCCGTCACCGTGGCCCCACCACACGTCCTTCATGTGGACGTGGTAGATGCGGTCGCTGAACGCGCGGATGAACTTCACGTAGTCCACGCCCTGATAGCCGAGGTGGGACGGATCGTAGTTAAAACCGAAGCGCTTGTGGCCCTTCACCGCGGCGACGGCGCGCTGGGCGGAGACGATGTCGAAGGCGATTTCGGTCGGGTGGACCTCGAGGGCGAAATTTACATTCACCTCGTCGAAGGCCTTGAGGATCGGGCGGAAGCGCTTGCCGAAGTCGGCGAAGCCGGCGTCCCAGTACGCCTGCGACGTCGGCGGGAACGCGTAGATCGAGTGCCAGATGCTGGAGCCGGTGAAGCCGTTGACGACGGCGGGGAAGTCATCCGCGCCCTTGCGGCCGGGCTTGGCGTTGAAGAACGCGCGGGCGGCCTTGGCGGCGGTGATCATCTTCTGCGCGGCGCGCGAGCGGACGCCCTCGGGCTCGCCGTCGCCCCAGACATCGGGCGGGAGGATGGCCTGGTGGCGCTCGTCGATGCGGTCGCAGATGGCCTGGCCGACGAGATGGCTGGAGATGGCGTAGCAGGTGAGCCCGTGGTCCTTCAGCTGGGCCCACTTGGCGGCGACGTACTTTTTGTCGGAGGCCGCGGCATCAACATCGAAGTGATCGCCCCAGCAGGCGAGTTCGACGCCGTCGTAGCCCATCTTTTTGACGAGCGGGGCGAGTTTCTCGAGGGGCAGGTCGGCCCACTGGCCGGTGAAGAGCGTACAGGGTCTCGGCATAGGACGAGGGAGTTGGGGATTGAGGGACTAAGTGTGCGCTAGAGCGCGACGACCGCCGCAAGATTTCGTCCTCCGTGTGGCGAGCGGCAAGGGAAAATCGGCGGGGCGGGCTGATTGTTCGGATGCGGAGGGGCGACCCCGAGCGCACGGAGGATTCACGAAGGGTGAGGGAACCGTCCGGTCTTTTGTCATCTCAGCACCCTCTGTGTCTCCTCTGTGGTCTCTGGGCCAACGGATAGGAAGTTCCGGTTTGGAGGCGAACCAGCCAACCCCAAGTCCCAAACCATGCCCCCGGCTTAAACGTATGCTTAAGTTGAGCTGTCGTAGATCGCGGGGGTGATGATCGCTTCGAGCGGCTGGTCTGCAGCGTAGGCGCGGAGGTTGCGGAGGGCGTGGGCGGTGGCGTCGACGTAGCGGTCGAGCGTGGGGCCGGCGATGTGCGGGGTGACGCTGACGTTCGGGAGACCGCGGAAGCCGCTGTCCTTGGGGAGGGGTTCGTCGACGAAGACGTCGAGGCCGACGGCGATTTTGCCTTCGCGGGCGACGCGGAGGAGCGCGGCTTCGTCGGTCACGCCGGCGCGGCCGACATTCACGAAGACGCCGCCGGGGCGGATGAGCCGGAAGTGGCGCTCGGTGACGATGCCGCGGGTGACGGGATTGAGCGGGGCGAGCTCGACGATGACGTCGTTGTCGGCGAAGAGCGCGTCGAGCGTCACGGCGCGGACGCCGAGCTGGGCAGCGACGGCGTCGGTCACGTCGGGGGCGGCGATCGAGACCGCGCAGCCGAAGGGCTCGATGAGCTTCAGGAAGGCCCGGGCGACCTGGCCGAAGCCGTGGATGCCGACGCGGCGGCCAAACAGCGAACCGGCCTGTTCCCAACCGTCGCGCCACCCGCCGTCGCGGTGGATCATCAGTGTCCAGCGCGGTGCGAGCCGCAGGCAGGAGAGCGTGTGGAAAAGAGCGCACTCGGCGACGGTCCGGCTGATGGCGCCGCCCCAGTTGGTGAGCAGCAGGCCGCGTTCGAGCTGGGCGCGCGTCACGAGGTTGCGCACGCCGCCGGTGAGGTAGCAGACGTAGCGCAGGCGCGGCGGGAGCGTGGCCGGCATGGGTAGCGTGGCCCAGCCACAGACGATCACCTCGGGGTTGAAGGCGGTCAGCTCGCGGGCAAACGACTCGGGCGTGTGTCCGGAGGGATCGACCAGCCGGAACTCCGGGGCGAGGGCACGCAGGTCGGCGAGGGCCGATCCGGACAGGAATTTTATCTGTTCATCCGGCGTGGCGACAAGGAGCAGGGTGGTGGGCCGGGGCATGGGTTTTGTATTACAGGAGGTATCGGAGAGAACGGAGGGTCGAATCTGGAATGGCTGAATCAGTTCTCAGTTCCCTCTGTTTCCTCCTGTAAAAACAAGCAACTTCACCGGTACAGCCAGAAGCGCTTGCTCTCTTCCTGGTAGATTTTCGCCTGCTCGCGCCATTGGCGGAGCCAGCCGGCGACGTCCACCTTTGCGCCTTTGGCGACGAGGTCGTTGTAGAAGGCGGTGGAGCCCATGTGCACGAGGAACGTACGGCGGTCGGCCGCCTTGGCGGTGGCGAAGGGGTTTTTCGGATCCAGCTTACACGCCAGCTGCATCAGGTAGAAACTTAGCGCGGTCGGCTGCCAGTCGTCGTAGTCGGCGACCTCGATGTACAGGCCGGTCGCCGGCTTGCCGTAGCGGTCGGGGGCGCTGACGCGGCGGTATTGCAGGCCGGGCAGGTTGAGCGCGCGCAGTTCATTTTCGACGACCTCAATCTTCACCGAGCGGTGGGCGATGCCGCGGAACGGATACGATTTGCCGACGCCGTGCGTAAATCCGCCGAGGATGCAGCCGAGGCCGGTCATCGGGTAACCCATGCAGGCGGCGAAATCCTGGATCGCGGTCGAGGTGGGGACGAAGTTGAGCCCGGTCTCGGGCCAGCGCATCGCGCGCCGCCAGCCGCGCATGGGGATGACGGTGAGCCGGCCTTTCCGGCGGGCGGAGTCGGAGAGGGAGAGTCCGCCGGGCGGGGCGGCGTCCTTTACCATGAGGGCGAGTTCGCCGATCGTGAGGCCGTGGACGTAGGGCACGCGGAAGCGGCCGACGTCGCTCATCCACTGCGGGTCCATCGGCGGGCCGTCCACCTTGAGGCCACCGAGCGGATTGGGGCGATCGAGGACGATGACCTCCTTGCCGTTGGCAAAGCAGGCTTCCATCGCGGACTTCATCGCGCCGGTGAACGTGTAGCTGCGCGTGCCGTTGTCCTGAAGGTCGATCACGAGCGCATCAATGCCGCGGAGCTGGGAAGAGGTGGGGACGAAGTGCTTCGACTTCAGGTTGTAGAGCGAAAACACCATCAGCCCGGTGCGCCTGTCCACCTGGTCGGGGAACGTCATTTCGGCCGGCAGCTCGTCATAGAGGCCGTGCTCGACGGCGTAGAGCGCGACGAGTTGCACGCCGGGCGCGTGGCGGAGGACATCAATGGTGCTGAGGCCGCGGCGGTTCACGCCGGCGGGATGCGTGAGCAGGCCGATGCGCTTGCCTTTCAGGACGTCGAAGCCGCGCGCCTCCAGCACATCGATGCCGAGCATCACGGGGAACGCGGGTGCAGACGAGACGATGACGGGGGCGACACGCGGGGCGGCGGGGGTGGAAGCGGAGGCCACGCGCGCGGCGGGTGCGACGGCGGTGGCCTTGGGCGCGGGCCGGGTTGGCGCTTTGCTGGAACTGCAGCCGAACAAACCCAGCAACAGGATGAGGGGCACGCCGAGATGTTTCAAAGGAAGGGGGCGAAAGTGGCCGCGCATGTGGTTCGAAACGTTGGGCGGCAGTGCAGCTCCGTCGAGAAAGTTTGCGGGAATTTGTTCACAGCGCGTGCGCCACGGCGGCGGTGAGGTTGGCGCCGGCGGCCGACAGGGCCTCGGTCAGTGGCTGGCCGGCGGGCGTGATGGGGTGGAGCGTGAGACCGGGGCGCGCATCGGTGGCGGTGACCTGGCCGGCGAAGATATGGGCGGGCTTGCCCCGGGCCAGGGCGAGGGCGGCGACGGCGCCGGGACCCTTGCCGCTGAGCGAACTGGCGTCGAAGCGGCCCTCGCCGGTGAGGATGAGATCGGCGGCGTCGATGCGGGCGTCGAGGTCGAGCCACGCGGCAACCAGTTCGAAGCCGGGCAGGAGCTTGGCGCCGGTGCCCGCCATCAGGCCAAACGCAATGCCGCCGGCGGCGCCGGCGCCGGGTTGATCCATGAGGGTGTCGGAAGCGCCGCTCTGCGCGCAGAGGAGGAGCCCGAGCCGTGCGCTGGCATGGTCGAGCCGGGTGAGATCGGCGGCCTGCAGGCCTTTTTGCGGCCCGTAGACAGCGGCGGCGCCGTTGCGGCCGAGGAGGGGATTGGTGACGTCGCAGGCGATCCGGATGGGCGGGAGCGTGGCGGGGATTTTCCCGGTGATGCGCTCGATCAGGTCCCAGCGCGCGGGAACGGGGGGGCGGATGATTTCGCCGTCGTGCGAGAGAGCATTGAGTCCGAGGGCGGACAGGGCGCCGAGTCCAAGGTCATGGGTCGCGCTGCCGCCCACGCCGAGGACGATGGCGGCGGCGCCGGCTTGCGCGGCGGCGGCGATGAGCTGGCCGGTGCCGAGAGTGGTGGTTTTCCACGGGTCGCGCTGATCCGCGGGCAGGAGCGCCAGCCCGCTGGCGGCGGCCATTTCGATGACGGCAATCTCGGCGGAGTCGGGGAGGTCGGCGGGCAGTTGAAGCAGCGCGCGGGCGGCGGTGGGGATTTTCGACCAAGGAACGAGTCCAAAGGCCGCGTTGACGGCCGCGCCGCGCGGACCGGTGACGGAGAGGGATGAGAGGGCGCCGCCGGCGGAGCCGGTGAGGATTTCCGCGAAGCCCTCGCCACCGTCAGCGAGCGGGCAGAGGTCGAGTGACCAGTCGGGATGGCGTTCGTGCAGTGCCCGGGCCGCGGCCTCGCAGGCCGGGCGGGCGGCGAGGGAGTCTTTGAATTTGTCGAAGGCGAGCAGGACGCGCATGCGGGGGCTACGAGACGTATTCGGGCAATTGAAGGCGAGCGTTTTGCGAAGCGACCTGCCACCGGTCGTTTTCACTTCTTAAGTGAAAACGACATTGGGGCGGGGATCGGGCTAGGGCGGGTCTGCGACCCGCCTTGTCATTGCGAGGCGGCCCCAATGGGCGAACGAAGCAATCTATCCGGATTTCAGATGGATGGCTGCGTTGCTGCGCTGCTCGCAATGACCCGTGGGAAAAGGCGGGTCGAAGCCCCGCCCTACTCACCGATTCGGTCGAAGCGGGGGACGGACTGGTGGTTGAAGGTGACGGTTTCGGTCCACATGCCGGCGGGGCGGACCCAGAGGCCGTGTTCGCCGTAGAGCGCCTCGTAGACGACGAGCGGCTCGAGGGTCTCGGAGTGGCGGGCGAGTCCGACGACGCGGTATTCGCCGCCCTTGTAATGGCGGTAGCGACCGGGGCGCGGTTCGGCGGGGAGGGGTGGGAGGGAGTCCATGGGAGAAGCCGGCTGCGCCGGCGGAGATCGGAGATGGGAGATCGGGAGGCAGCCTGCTTGCAGGCGCTTTCCGAAAAGCGCGAGCAAGCACGCGGCTTACGTAGGCATTTTTGGCGTGGCCGCGCGGAGGGCCCACGCGTGGCCGGTGAGGAGGCGGGCGGGGCCGTTGGCGGTGAGTTGGACGACGGGGATGGAGGGAAACTCGACGACGCGGGTGTAGATGGCGCGGTCGTTCACGAAAACCTCGATCATCGAGCGGTCGAACAGCCAATGGACGCGGATGGGTGAGGTGGCGGCGTGGGCGACGGGTGGACGATCGCCGAAACGTACACCGTCGGGGCCGAGGGCGATGGTCACGCCGGCGATTTCGCAGCGGAGGGTGGTGGCGGGATCGCGCTCGAGCGTCAGTTCGACTTCGTGCGAATGGTCGCCGGGGAGGGCGAGGGCCGCCGGGGTGCAGTCGAGCGATTGCGCGGAAAACCTTTTCTCTCCGGAACGCAGGACGGCGATTTCGGCGGCGGGGGCGGCGCAGAGGTCGCCGGCGGCGTCGAGCCAGACACGGCGCGGGGCGCTGAGACGGCCGTTCCAGCCGCGGCCCTTGGGAAAACGCTGAACCCAGCCGAACAGCAGCATGCGACCGGTGGGATCCACGATGGTCTGCGTGGCATAGTAGCTGTCGCTTTCATCCACGCGTCCGTGGCGCTCGACCTGGAACGTGTAGGTGGCGAGATCGAGCATACCGCTGTACCACTCGACCTCGCGAACGGGTGAGGTGAGCAGCACCCATTTCTTTCCCAGTTTGAACAGGTTGGGGCACTCGAAAAACGTGACCGAGGACTTGGGCGCGCGGAGGATGATGCCGCGGTAGACCCACTGGCGCAAGTGGTCGTCGGGGTTTTCGTAGAGGGCGATGACGGATTCCTCGCCGAGCCAGGCACCCAGCACGAGAAACGTACGGCCCTCGGTGCGAAAGACGTAGGGATCGCGCCAGCCGCGCTCGAAGGCGGGGCCCCCGTGGGTTTTCAGGTCGATCACCGGCGTGGCGACCGCCTGCTTCCAACCGATCAGGGCGGCGTCGGTGGGCGAGGCGAGGACCTGGGCGCCGGGGTGCGCCTCGTCGTGCATCACGCTCGTGTAGAGGATCTGTGGAACGCCATCGGCATCGAGCGCGGCGCAGCCGGAGTAGCAGTGTTTTTCACCGAGCGCGTGCTGCGGGGAGAGGGCGAGCGGGAGGTGCTCCCAGTGCACGAGATCGCGGCTGCGGGCGTGGCCCCAGTGCAGGTCGCCCCATTCCTCGCCACCGGGGTTGTGCTGGTAGAAAACGTGGTACCACCCGTCGTGCCAGAGCGTGCCGTTGGGATCGTTCATCCACTGCGCGGGCGGACCGAAGTGCCACCGCGGAAGCGCGGGATCGTTGATCGCGGGGTAGGCGGGCCAGGCAGACATCGGGAAACGATCCTAATCGCGGAAACGCGGAGGAGCGGAAGCGCGGAGTAAGGCCGGCTTCATTCCGCGCTTCTGCTCCTCCGCGTTTCCGCGATCTGCCAGAGTTGATTCCGTGCTCAGAACTTCGAGCCGTTGGCCTTGGTGCCGCAGAGGGAGACCTCGAGTCCGAGTTCCGCGGCGAGCGCGGCCTTGGTGTACATCGCGAGGTCGGCCTCGGCGGCGGAATTCGCGTAGGCGACCTGGATGTGGTTGGCCTTGTGGCGCGCCATCATCTGGTCGCGGCTCACGCCGTACGTGACGGCATGCATGATGGGCCACTGCACGGTGGTCTCCGCCCAGCGGCGCTCGGTCTCGGCGCGCGGGAGGGTGACGACCTGGGCGCGGCCGAGGTCCATCTTGAGCTTGCCGTTGGCGACGAAGACGCGGCTCCAGACGATCTCGCCGGGCTTCGCGATGCCGCGCACAGTGCCGCCGCCGAGGCGGAAGTACATGAGCGGCTGGCGGAGCGAGTCGGTGCCGGCGTAGCCGTCAATGTGGTGCGCGGGCGGGGCGCTGCCGGAGATGAGGAACACCCAGACGTATTCCTTGGTCGTGCCACTGCGGTCGTAATCACCCCAGCGGAGGTCGTGGAGGGTGTTCTCGACCGGCTGGCGGAGGGCGGTGTGGACGCGGTTGGTGAAGAGGCCGTCGAGACCGGCGCATTCGTCCACCTCGTTGAAATGCGTGAGCGGCTGGCCGTCGCGGATGATCTCGCCCGAGGCATTGGCGACGGGCGGACGGTCGGAATTGTTGAGCAGGCCCTCGACGAGGTCGGAGGCGGGCAGGAGGTCCTTGAGGCCCTGCTGGTATTGGATGCCGATGGACTCGCAACCGAACTCATCGGCGATGCGCAGGGCGGCGACGTAGGTTTTGCACTGCCAGATGACCTGCGACTCGGTGAGGTCGGTCTCCTCGTTGGTGCCGAGCTGAAACTTCATGCCCTTGGCCTTGAGCCAGGTGAAGACCGCGCGCGCCTCGGTGTCGCTGACCTGCGTGGCGCCGTAGTAGAGGGCGGACTGCGAGAGGCGCTCCTTGTAGACGCCGGTCTGGAAGAGCAGCTCGTCGGGAATGATGGCGTTGAACATGCCCATGCAGCCCTCGTCGAAGATGCCCATGATGGACTTCTTCCGGCGGAGGTCGTCGGCGATTTTCTTGGAGAGCGCGCGGGCCTTGACGGGCACGGTGGCCTTGGCGAGCGGGCGGACGTGCGCGGTGGGGTGCTTGACCGCACCGACCTTCAGCCAGGTGGCGAGGCCGGAGAGGAGGAATTCGTCGGTGAAGTCGGCGCTCCAGAGCGTCGAGTACTTGACGCCGGCCTTGGTGAGGGAGCCGTTGAGATTAAGCATGCCGACGAGGCCGGGCGCGGTGCCGGACCAGTTGGCGACGGTCAGGATGGGGGCCGAGTGCGAGATCAGCCCGTGGAGAATGTGGTGCGAGTACTGCCAGACGGCCTCGGCGACGATGACGGGGGTTCTCGGGTCGATCGTGGCAAACACGGCCATGCCCTCCTTCTGGGAGCTGATAAAGCCGTGCTTCACGGCGGGCTTGTAGGGGTGGGCACGGACGAGCTTGTAGCCGAGCCGGGCGAGGGCGGCGGTGAGCTGCTGCTCCATCGCGGCCTGGCCGGGCCAGGTTTTTTCGTTGGCGGACTGGCGGAGGTCGCCGTTGGCGACGAGCAGCACGGTTTTCTTGGGAGACTTTTTCATGGGGAGAAGGGGACCGCCAACCAAACGGATGCCCCGGAGAATGCAAAAGAAGAAAACAAAAAAGCCAGCCCGCGGGTGCGGGCTGGCTCGGAAGTTTTATGACAGACGGCGGATTACTCGACCGTTAGCAGCGAGACGACCTGCGTCACGCCCTCGGTATCGAGGGCAAGGCGGATGGCTTGGCCGATGGAACCTGGGGAGTGGGCGGTGCCCTTGAGGGTGACGACCCCGGCGTCGGCATCGACGTTGATCTTCAGGGCCGAGAGGTCGGAGTCACCGACCAGCTTGGCATTGATGACGGTGACGATACGGGCGTTGTCGGCGACGGAGGCGACCTTTTCGCCGGCGGCGGCGGTCTTGGTGCGCACGACCCGGCCGCCCTTTTCGAGGTCCCGGCCGATGTCGGAGGGCGTCAGCTTCCACTCGGTGAGTTTGTCGGAGACGGCGTTTTTGACGTCCTTGGCGACTTCCTTGGCTTTGTCCGCGACGTCGCTGGCGACCTCCTTGGTCTTGTCGACGGCGGTGTTGGCGGCGTCCTTCGTCTTGTCGACGAAGGTGGCGGAATCATCCTTCTTGCTGCAGCCCACGAGGGCGAGACTGAGGACGGAGAGGGCGAGGAGGTATTTTTTCATAGGGAGGGAGGGTTGATGATGAGGTAACGATTGACCGGTGAAACGGGGCTTGGTTCGCGTCCGGAGGGGACTTTTTCCGGACTGTCACAGAATCAACATTGCCCGGCGGCAGCGGCTCCGCTTCGCTTTTCCCATGGCCCAGAAAACCGCTCTCATCACCGGCGCATCGCGCGGCATTGGCCGTGGCATCGCGCTTGAACTTGCCCGCGCGGGCGGCCGCGTGGCCATCAACTATGCCGGCAACGCCGAGGCGGCCGCGGAGGCGCTCGCGCTGGTAAAGGCGGCGGGCGGGGACGGCTTCATCGTGCAGGGCGACGTGGCGGTAGCCGCGGACCGCGAGCGGCTCGTGGCCGAAACGATCAGGCAGTTTGGCCGCATTGACCTGCTGGTGAACAACGCCGGCGTGGCGCCGAAGGTGCGCGCCGACGTGCTCGAGGCGGGCGAAGAGAGCTTCGACCGGCTGTTCGCGATCAACCTGAAGGGGCCGTATTTCCTCACGCAGCTGGTGGCGAAGCAGATGCTGCAACAGGCGCCCGACGCCGAAGGCTTCCGCGGCCGCATCGTCAATATCACGTCCATTTCCGTCTACACGGCGTCGATCAACCGCGGCGACTACTGCATGGTGAAGGCGGGGCTGGCGATGATGACGAAGCTGTTTGCCGACCGGCTGGCGAACGACGGCATCAACGTCTATGAGATCCGCCCCGGCGTGATCGCCACCGACATGACGGGCGGCGTGAAGGAAAAGTACGACAAACTCATCATCCAGGACCAGCCGGGCATTACGCCGATCAAGCGCTGGGGAAAACCCGAGGACATCGGCCGGGCGGTGCGGGCGATCGCGGAGGACCGCTTTCCGTTCACGACCGGCGCGGTGTTCGACGTGGACGGCGGGTTCCACCTGCACCGACTCTAAGCGGGCAGGTCATGGGTTATGGGCGATAGGCGATTGGTTAAGGGCCCGGGTGGGTGGCGTTTGCCCCATCACTCATAGCCAATAATCCATCACCCGGAGGCGCGCAGCGCCTCCCGACTTGCGGAATGACCATTGGTTGGTAGGTTAGCGGGCCATGAAACAATTCCTTACCCTGATCGTTTCCCTCTTCTTCACCGCGGCGGTGTTTGCTGCCGCCGGCAAGGTTACCGACATCTCGCAGCCCGAGCTGCAGGCCGCCATCACCGCCAAGTCCGCCGTCATCCTCGACGTGAACGGCACCGATTCCTACAAGGCCGGCCACATTCCCGGGGCGATCGATTACATCGCGCACAAGGACCAGCTTGCGAAGCTGCTCCCCGCGGACAAGAACGCGCTTGTCGTCGCCTACTGCGGCAGCCCGTCCTGCCACGCCTACGCCGCCGCCGCGAATGCGGCCGTCAAGCTGGGCTACACGAACGTGAAGCACTTCGCGCCCGGCATCTCCGGCTGGCAACAGTCCGGCGCGGCGACCGAGAAGGGCCACTGATCCCGTCTTCGTTCCGCTTTGGCGGAACTACGACGAGGCCAGCCCGCCGATGGGCGGTTGATTTCCAAGCCCGGGCGATTTGCCCGGGCTTTTTCGTGCGGTCTGTCCGGCAAAGGATGACGCATATTTTGCTTTGGTGCTGACCGGTGGGGGCAAAAAAACTGGAGCCGCAGAGGGAATGATAGGAGCTGCGCGAGAATTGCCATCATCGGCGGTAATATCACTTCGCTACAACCGGTGGTGGATTGACGGTGCCAGAACCGCAACGGATGGTGCACGCCTGCCCTCGAGCCCGGCGCCATTCGCCCGGCCCAGTCCGGCGTTTTCCTCCATGCCCACGCTCTCCCTCCCGGTTTCCTCCGCCCCTGAATCCGCCCGCGCCATCTCCGGCAAGGGCTCCCAGATCCTGAGCCGCGCCATTCCCGCCGACGGGCGGATGGTGCTGAAGCGCGACGGGACGCGCGTGCGTTTTGACCTCAACAAGATCACCCGCGCCATCGCGCTGGCCGTGCACGAGGTCCGCACGGACAACGCCCCGAATCCGTACCGGGACGACGTCCTGGCGTGTTACGGCCTCGAGAGCGAACCCTACCGCGAGGTCGCCGGGGTCGCGGCGGGCGTCGCGCAGATGCTCGAGCTGCATTATCGCGACGGCCGGCATCCCTCGATCGAGCAGGTGCAGGACGCCGTCGAGAAGGCCATTGCCGGCGCCGGGCGCTGGGAAGTCGCGCGCGCCTACATGCTTTACCGCGCACGGCGGGCGGAGCGGCGGCTCACGTCTTACACCAACAGCGGCATGGCGGACTACATCGCGATGGCGAAATACGCCCGCTACCGGCCCGAGTTGGGCCGGCGGGAAATCTTCACCGAGGGCGTCGACCGCGTGCGCGACATGCACCTCGGCTTTTTTGCCGCGAAGCTCGGGAGCCGGCTGCCGGCGGAGCTGCCGGCCGACATCGCGGAACTCGCGGGCGTCGAGGCGGGTCTGCTCGCGCACACCTGGGGCGGCCAGACGCTGGAGGAGATCATCCGTGACGCCTTTGCGCAGGTGGCGGCGAAGAAGGTGCTGCCCAGCATGCGGTCCATGCAGTTCGGCGGCGAGGCGATCCTCCGCAACCACAGCCGCATGTTCAACTGCAGCTTCTCCAACGTGGATCGCCTGGAGTTTTTCCGCGAATATTTCTTCCTGCTGCTGAGTGGCTGCGGGGTTGGCTTCTCGGTGCAGAAGCACCACATCGCGCTGTTGCCGGCGCTGCCGGCGCGCGGCGCCGAGAACGACCTGCCGGTCGTCCACTATCGCATCTCCGACACGATCGAGGGCTGGGCTGACGCCCTGCACGCACTCGTCGGGTCGTTCTATGATGGCACCCTGATCGAGTATGACTACTCCGCGATCCGGCCGCGCGGGGCTCAGCTCAAGACATCGGGCGGCAAGGCCCCCGGGCACCTGCCGCTGCGGAACACGCTGAATCGAGTCAGCGTGATCCTGACCAAGGCCGCCGGCCGCGCGCTCCGGCCGGTCGAGGTCTACGACATCAACATGTATGTCGCGAAGGCCGTCCTCGCGGGCGGCATCCGCCGCTCGGCGACCATCTGCCTCTTCTCCCCGGACGACGAGGAGATGATGAACGCGAAGACGGGCAACTGGTTCGAGCAGAACCCGCAGCGGTCCGCCTCGAATAACTCGGCGGTGCTCTCGCGCAACCAGGACCATGCCGGCCTCTTTCAGAAGCTGTTCAAGGCCCAGAAGGAATTCGGCGAGCCGGGCTTTTATTTCTGCGACAACCCCGAGGCCGGCTGCAATCCCTGCGCCGAGATCAGCCTGCTGCCGGTGGTGGACTGGGAGCTGTCGGCGTCCGAGCGGGATGAGCTGTTCCGCCGCGGCTACAAGGGCGACCTGCCTGGCACGACGCGGCTGTCGGGCTTCCAGCACTGCAACCTGACGACGATCAACGGGCATGCCGCCATGACCGAGACGGCCTTCTACAAGGCCTGCCTCGCGGCCACCGCGATCGGCACGCTGCAGGCCGCCTACACGGACATGCCGTATCTCGGGCCCGTGACGCGGCTCATCAACGAGCACGACGCGCTGCTCGGGGTCTCCATCTGCGGCTTCATGGACAACCCCACGGTGCTCTTTGACCAGGAGATCCTGACCCAGGGCGCGCGGCTGTGCCGGGCGGCGAACCGGCTCATCGCCGGGCTGATCGGGATCCGACCGGCGGCGAAGCTGGCGACCTGCAAGCCCGAGGGCACGGCGTCGCTCATCCTCAACGCCGCCTCCGGCATCCACCCGCACCACGCCCGCCGTTATTTCCGGCGCGTGCAGGCCAACCGCAAGGAGCCGGTGTATGCCTTCTTCAAGGCGGCGAACCCGCAGATGACCGAGAGCTCGGTCTACAATCCCGACACGGATGACGTCATCACCTTCCCGGTGGAGGCGCCGAAGAAGGCGATTCTCCGGAAGGACCTCACGGCCATCCAGTTCCTGGAACTGGTGAAACTTGTGCAGTCCTGCTGGGTGATCCCGGGCGGCGACCCCGCGTCGCGGTCCCCGGACTTGCACCACAACGTTTCCAACACCTGCACGGTCCGGCCGGAGGAATGGGACGAGGTGGCGGCCTTCATCTGGGCAAACCGGCGTTTTTTCACCGGCATCTCGCTTTTTCAGGACGCCGGCGACAAAGCCTACGCCCAGGCCCCGCGCGAGGAGGTCACGACGGAGGCGGATGTGCACAAATGGAATGCGCTGCGGCCCTACCGCGTGGACTACACCCTGATGCGGGAAGAGTCGGATGAGACCGAGCTCAAGCAGACGGTGGCCTGCGCCGGCGGCGCGTGCGAGCTGCCCTGATCCAGGGTGGCGGGCGGGCTTTGGGGTGGACGGACCGACGAAGGATGGGTCACGTTCACCCGCATGCTGCTTACCTGCCAGGCTGGCTTTGAATCCCTCCTCGAGCGCGAGCTCGCCGTAACCGGCGGGCCCGCGGTGGAGACGGGGCCGGGCTGGGTGCGGACGGAAGGCGCGGCGTTTCGGGAGACGCTGGCCTATCCCTGGCTGGAGCTGATGACACCGGTCGAGCTCAAGGGCGAGGCGGTCAACGCGCTGGCACAGCGCGTGGCGGAATATTTTTTTGAGAACCTGAAAGGCGAACGCGTGGAAGCGGACTGGCCCTGTGTGTGGCAGGGACCGCAGGAGATCACCGGGCTGGGCCGCCGGATCTCGGCGGTGGAAAAGGCGTTCGGGGAGTTGCTCAAGAAGAAGCTCTCGCGAGTGGCGAAGCTGGCGAAGCTGGATGTGCCGCGCGGCCCGGGACCGGCGCGGGGCTTGTTTGTCTATTTTACGGATTTTGGACGGATGTTCGTGGCCCGCGAGGCGTTCGTGCACGGCCAGCGCCGGATGGCGGATGACGACCTCGCGCCGTCCCGCAGCTACTTGAAGGTGGAGGAGGCTTACATCGTGCTCGGACGCGAGCCGGCGGCGGACGAGACCGTGTGCGACCTCGGGGCGGCGCCGGGTGGCTGGAGTTACAGCGCGGCCCGGCATGGGGCGAAGGTGCTGGCGATCGACAACGGGCCATTGAAGGGCGGGGCGTTCAACCACCCGCTGATTGAGCACCGGCTGGCAGATGCGTTCCGATTCGCCCCGGCGGCGGTGGCCGGCGAACACTATGACTGGCTCTTCTGCGACATGCTGGAGGAGCCGCACCACGTCATTCAGCAGATTGTCCACCCGTGGCTGTCGCAGGGCTGGTGCAGCCGTTTCGTTATCAACCTGAAGTTTGGCCGGGTGGATCCGATTGCGCTGCTGGGCGAATTGCGCGGACCGGAGTCGCCCTTCACGCAGTTTGCGCCGGGCTTCCGGATCCGGCACCTGTATCATGACCGCGAGGAGTTCACCGTGGTAGGTGAGGTTGCCCGCGAATCACGCGAGTAGCCGCGAATGACGGAAACCGGATTTTTGACCACGGATTACAAGGAACAGAAACAAAAACCATCCCGGCTAGATTGTTCTCCTCGAGGTTTGAAGATTGATCCGTGTCGTTCGTGTAATCCGTGGTAAAAATTGCCTGGGTTTTTCAAAATTCGCGCTTATTCGCGTGATTCGCGGGCCACGACTTCCCCTGTTTTTCGCCTAGTCTTTGGGCCCGCGGCGGTGCTTCATGCGGGGAGTTTTCCACCATGAAACGCACCCTCCTGAAACTACTCTTGGTTCTCGTGCTGCTGCCGCTGGCGGCGGTGGCCGGCGACCCGGCGATCAACGGTCGCTGGCGCCTTGACCTCACCCGCAGTACCGTGCTCGACGGCTGGTCCACGGCGGATGTCGCCATCCAGCTGGCCGACAGCAAGGTCGGATTCCGCTACGACATGACCTGGCACTCCACCAAGGTCGCGGCGAGCCAGACGGTCGATACCGCGCAGGCGGTGGACCTCACGAATTTCTTCCGCATCGATCAGCGCCACATGGCGGTGTACGCCCAGCCGAAGTCGGCTGCGCGGGTCCAGGCAACCTGGATCGACGGCGGCCGCACGCTGCGGATCGAGGCTCAGGTGCCGCTCGAAACCTCGCAGGGCAACACGACGATGCGGATCTACCAGGAATTCCGGCTGCAGGAGGGCAACGCGGAGCTGGTGCTGATCGAGCTGCACAACACGCGCAGCCGCCCGCTGGTGTATCATTTCACGAAAGTGGCCGAGGCGGCGGCGAAAAAATAATCCCATGAAACGAATTTCCTTTTTTCTCGCCCTGATCCTTCCCGCCCTGCCCGGGCTCCGCGCCGCCGAGGCGGCCCCGGCCACGCCCGCGCGCGCGGCCTATGTGATGCACTTTGACGGCGACTGGAAGATCGCCGGCGGTCTGCCCGAGAAGGCGCTGCTGATCGGCCTGCAGGGTCTCGCCAACCGCTCGGCCCCGCGGTTCTACATCGTACACGCCGAGGGTTTCCCGTGGGAAATCACCGGGCCGCTGGAGGATTTCTACGCGCGCAAGCACGGCGTGAAGTTCACGGAACTGAAGACCACCGAGGAGGCGCTGGGGCATTTTGCCCAGTATGCGAAGGGCTACGTGGTCTGGGATCCCACGATGATGCCGACGATGAACGTCGCCTACACCATCGCCGGCCTGGAGGACGCCGTGGTGGTGACCCCGGCCCTGATCCCGCTCGCCGAACGTCACGGGCTGAAGCCGATCGATGACCTGCGCGGCCGTTACGCCGGCCAGACCGACGCCCAGATCTACACCGATGCGAAGCGCCGCTACTGGGCGCGCTGCAGCCACGACCAGCTGATCCTGCTGGGTGGGCAGCGCGGCGACATCCGCATCCCGGCCATCGCCGACTGGGGCGTGCGTCAGAAGATGTTTTTCCACGACCTCTCGGCCAACCCGATCCACGCCGACGAGCTGGCGCTGGAAAAGCAGTTTTTCTCCGAGCTCAATCCCGGCGGCACGATTTTCGGCTGGCACGTCTACGGCAAGGACACCGAGGAGCAGCACACGACCCTGATCTCGACCTACGGGTTGAAGATGGAGGGCCTGCAGAGCCTGCCGAACCTGAGCTTCAACTGCCAGTTCGGCTTCACGCCCGGGTTCAAGTTCACCAACCACCACCACGTCGCACCGGAGGCCAAGCTTGTGGCGGAACCGAAGGTTTACCTCGCCTTCGTGCAGTCCGACGGCATCGGCATCGGGGTTTGGACCAAGCCCGGACGCGGCCGGCTGCCGCTCAGCTGGGGCGCCATCATGGGCTGGGTGCATTTCTCGCCGGCGGCGCTGGAGTATTTCCACGAGAGCGCCACGCCGAACGACTACTTCATCGGCGGCCTGTCGGGCCCGTCGTACATGTACCCGAATCACATTCCGGCCAACCGGTTCGGCCTCCTCATGAAGGAGGCGGATGACCTCATGAAGGTGCTCGACGAGCGCATCTTCGAGATCATGGACAACTCCGCGGCTGACGGAAACCTCGGCAATGCCGACCTGACCAAGGAGACGGTGGACCGTTATTACGCGGCGTTCCCGGATGTCGCCGGTTTCATCAACGGCTACGGCCCGGCGCGCACGCGCGACCTGCGGGACGGACGGCCGCTGATTTCCTACGACTACTACATCGATCCGCGTCGGCCCCGCGAGGAAGTCACCGCCGATCTGAACGAGCTCATCGCGCTCAACTCGAAGCGGCCCTATTTCCTGCTGGTGCACGTCCGCGAGTCGAACGACGTCAACAGCCTGGTCGAGGTGATCAAGCAGCTCACCGGCCCGGTGGAAGTGGTGCCGCTCGACACGTTCATGAAGCTGGCCGCCAGCAACCAGACCTACGTCACGCGCTACCAGGACCCGGCGGACCCGAAGCATTTCAAGGGCTACTGAGCGAGGGGCCTTGGCGGCTCCGTGGCGGCTGCGGCGGCCGATGACTCCAGGATCAAAAGCTTGCCGGTGCTGGCGGGGAGGAAGATTTTTTCTGTGGCGTGATAGCTCGCGGCGGTTTGCAGGCCGGTGATGGCGGGCGCGGTGATGCGCACCTTTTGGGAATCGAGGCCGAGGGCGCGCCAGTCGATGGCGAGCAGGCATGAGGTATTTTCCTTCGCCCAACTCGCGAGGACAACGAGGGTGCGACCCTCACGACGGTAAACGGTGGCGAGCACGTCGCGCTGGTCGGTTTTTACGGGACAGGCGGCATCCCAGTAACCGATCATCTGCGCTTCCCTGAGGCCAAAGTCGTCCCAGAATTTCCAGAGCGCGCGCGGGTCGCTCGCGCCCCAGCCGAGGCGGTTCGACATGCCGTAGAGCATGCCGCGCCACGGGTGGCCGCCACCTTGGAGCATCTCGCTGAAGAGGCCGAAGGGCAGGCCCGCAATCTCGACGAGCCAGTAGTCGGGCGAGTCGTCGTAGTCGTAGCCCTCGCCCATCCAGAGGCTGTCCACGAAAGGGAACAGCTCGAGGTATTGGTTGGCGGGGCTGTTGAGGCCGTATTCGACGTGAAAGTTGTTGCCGGAGTGGAAGTCGATCAGGGCGCCGGGCTTGGCGCGCTGCATGACCTTGCGGACACGTTTCATGATCTCGCGGTCATAACCGATGCCGTCGAGGTAGAGTCCGTCGACGCCGGTGTGGCGCATGAGCCAGTTGACGCCTTCGAGATAATAATTGTGCCAGCGCGAGAGGCTGGTGGTGGCGATGGCGGCGTCGTAGTGGCCGGGGCCGAGCGGGTCGTGCCACGCGGGCACGTAGCCGGAGATCACATGTTCGCGCAGCCAGGAACTGCCGACGGACGGAGTGGCGTCGCCCTTCTTGGCGGTGAACTGGTCGGCGAGGTGGAAACCGGGGCCGTTAAGGAAAACTTCGTCGCCGAGGCTGCGCAGGGCCCAAAACTCGCCCGTGTAGTTCGACTGCTCGCGCACGGTGTAATAGAGCTTCACCTTCAGGCCGGCGCCGTGGGCTGCGTTGGTGAAATCCGTGATCTCGCGGGCGAAGTTGAAGGGGTAGTTGATGTTTCTGTTGAGGGGGTCGCTCTGGTGAAGCGTGATGATGCGCGCGCCGGCGGCTTTGGCGTCGGCGACGGCGAGGTGCGAATGTTCGCTGTGCGAGTGGCGCCAGTCCCAATGGTCCGGATCGAGCGGGTGGAAAGGGGTGAGCAACAGGCCAAAGTTGAGCTGCATCTCCTCGCCGGCCACGAGGTGCCGGGCCCCGGTGTAGGCGCGGACGACGACGCGGTCGCCTTCCTCGCGCACCGTGCAGCCGCCCTTGCCGCCGTTGCTCCAGTCGCGATACGGCCCGGTCAGCTTCATGTTGTAGAGGTCCCAAGTGTCGGTGACGTGCTTGAGGCGAAGCTGGAGGCCGGCGTTGATGTCGCCGATCCAGAGGAGGCCGTTGGCGCGGTTGACGTCCCACTTCCACGACCAGTCGGGCTTCCGGTTGCCGCCTTTGTGGCCCAGGCCCATCATGTAGGGGACGGCGGCGCGGCGGAAGGGGATTTCCAGTGCCGTGTCGGCAAGATCCGTGTCGGTGGATGCGCGGAGCGTGAGCCGGTAGTTGATGTATCCGTCGCTCTCGAGCTTGGCGGTATAGGAGAGATTCAGCGCGCCGGAGCGGCTCTGCGCGGCCCAAGTGACGGCCCCGGGGGCGGACTGTTTGAACTCGGCGCTACCGTGCCACGCGGCACCGGTCACGGTGAACTGCATCGGGCCGGCGAGCAGTTCCTGGGCGGGGCCATCGGCGCGGTCCACATTGCGAGTGAAGGTGCTGATGATGCTCTCAGGGAAACCAAATTCGTTCAGTTGCACGCGCCGGCCAATCAGACTGAGGGTGCGCCCGTGGTGGGAGATGGGGGCGTAGGGTGCGGGCACCTCGTCGTCGAGACCGAGGGTGGAGTCGAGCCAGCGGAGGCGCGAGTGGCGCCAGATTTCGCTGTCGCCGGCATCGGCCAGATTCTGGTCCCTCACGACGAGCGTGAGGAGCACGGAAGTGGCGGCGGTGTTTTTGGGGCGCACCGTGAGGGTGCCGGTGTAAATCGCGGGCGTGGCGTTGGGCGCGATCTGCACGCCGCACCAGAGCGGCTGCACGGCGCCGCGCGGCACGGAGACGATTTTGCGGAAGGCGTGGCCGAGCCAGTCGGTGCCGCCGAGGTTGAGGCAGTGCAGGGCGGAGGCGGGGATGGTCTGGCCCGTGGGGGATTTCAGCGCGGAAAAAGTTACCGTCACGTCCTCGGCGGGCTGAGTCGCCGCGAAGAGGCCGAGTTGAAACGTGAAATATTCGCCGCGCGCCGCCTCGCCGTGAAACGCCTCGCCGGGACCGGATCGGATCCAGCGCTGCGGCAGCTCGTCGAGCATGCGGATCGGATGGCGGCGATCCTCGGGAAAAATCAGGTAGGGCCGGTCGGCGTGCGCGGCCAGCAGCGCCTCCGTTTCCGCCGCGGTGGCAATGACCTCCATCGGGTCGAAACGGTGAAATTCGTTGATGGCCTGGAACTCAAGCACGCGCGCGGCGGCGAGGTCCGTGGTCGAGCGGGCGCGGATTTTATCGGCGAGTGGCGTGCAAGCCCTGACCCAGGCGGCGTCGGCCGGCAGGGTCGGAGTTTGGTAGACGGTGGTCGGTGAATTCTTCCAGCCCTCGTAGTGGTAGGGCAGGTAGTAGATCCAGTAGTCGCCCGGAGTGGTTTCGGGTTGAAAAAGCACGTCGCCCGACTCGCGGGTGACCGACACGGCGAGGACGTTGCCGATGCGCCGGTTGGTTTGCGCGTTGATGACGATGACGTCCTTCTTCTCCGGTTCACGGTCGCGGCGGCGCCAGGGAAGGTGAACCCACGCGGCGTCACCGGCGGCGGCGACATGTACGCGGGCGCGGAGGTTGCCGAGCGACTCGGTCCAGGGTGCGTCTGCGACAGTGAAGGGCACTTCGTCGGCGTGCAGGCTGAGTGCCGTCAGCAGAACGAGAAGAAGCTGGAGCAGGGGAGAAAGCAGGCGCCGGCCAGCTCGGACGAGACAGATATTTTGTCGGCGGAGCTTGGCGGAATAACTCAGAGTGCAGTTGCCGTCGTCCTCCGCGATGAGCCCGAACGCGAGCACCCGGTATAGCCAGACCTGCGCAGCGGAGTCCGGTGTCCAGCTTCCCGTTTGCGGCGTGATGGAGGCTGCGGATCTCACCGGAAAAGTCATACTGCGTCGCCGCGCAGAAAGGTGTCAACCCATCGCCTCGGCACACAGCAGGTAGGCTGTACCGGCAGGACGTGACCGCCTGAAACTGAGCCAAGACAGGTGCTAGCCCGGGCAACCAGAAATGACCCTGCGGCACTTCGGCGCACTTACCCTATGGCAACGGCTTCGGTCACCGGCGGCCGTTTTTGATTATCGAACAATTCTTCCTGGAGGAAGTGAGCCCCGGGCGGGAGCGAGTAAACGAGGCCCGGGGGCGGAAGCCGTCCGAGGGGAGGGTGAGATGCGTTGCGTCCAGCGCGCCGGTGTTTTGGGCCGAAATTTCAAATCACGGCCTGGGTTGGGGTCACCCGGTCCACCCAAGGCCCGTTTCGGCCCGACCGCTTTTGTTTGGTTTTGGGCCGGACCTGCTGCAGGCTGTGGCATGGCCCATTTTCCCAAGCCCGACTCAGGTTCCCACCGGTCACCCGCTTCGACCGGAGAATTTTTCGCGCCGGCCGGTCCGGTCCGGCTGCGGGGGACGGCCGAGCGGCCCGCTCCCGCGGCGGCGCCAGTCCGGCCAGCCGAACGCGAGCCAGCCGCGCCGGCGTTGCCCGGTTCACGCAGCGGACCGGCGCGGGATGAGCTGAAGATTTGCGGGCTGGCGGCGGTGCGGGCGCGTTTTGCCCGCGATCCGAATTCGATCATACGGCTGTTCTTCGACTTGGAACGTAGCCGGCAGGTTGGGGTGATGTCGAAGGTGCTGGCCCAGGCGAAGAAGATCTACCGCTGCGTCGAGCCCGCCGAACTCGAGAAAATCGCCGGCTCGATGCATCACGGCGGCATTGTCGCCGTGGTGGCGCCGGCGCCGTTGCGCGCACCGACGGTGGAAGACCTGCGCGCTTGGGCGCGCCGGGGCGAGGCGCTCCTCGTGCTCGATCGCATCGGCAACGCGCACAATCTTGGCGCGGTCGCGCGCACGGCGGCGTTCTTTGGCGTGCCGCGGCTGGTGATTCCCGACGATGCGGCGGCGGCCCGGCCGAACGACGCGGCGCACCGGGTGGCCGAGGGCGGATTTGAACATCTGGAAGTGTGGCGCGTGCCCGGACTCGCGGCCTTCGCGCGCGAGCTGGTGGACGCGGGCTACGATGTCGTCGGCGCGGCGACGCGCGGCGGCAAGCTGAGTGGCCCGAAGGGCGGAAAACCGGGCGAAGGCTCGCCCGCGGTGAGACCCAAGCCCATTGCGCTGGTGCTGGGCAACGAGGAGCAGGGCCTCGCGCCGGACGTGGCGGCGCACTGCACGCGGCTCGTGACGATTCCCGGCAGCGGGAAGGTTGAGTCGCTCAACGTCTCCGTCGCCGCCGCCATCCTGATGTGGGAGCTGATCGGCCGGCGCGGGTGACGTTCGGCGCAGGTAGCGAGCTGGCTCGTTCCTATCAGTGGTAGGTCGGGCTTTACGCCCGACCTACGAAAACAATCGCTGCAGCCAACCCGGTTTTGCGTCACCGGCCGCATCCGGCGTGCCGAGGAGCGGTTCGAAGTAGCCCGCTTTTTTGTAGAGGATGACCACGTCCTGCATGCCCCAGCTTTCCTCGAGGTAGGCGCGCATGATCATGTTGGGGTAGCGCTGAAGCACGCGCTGCAACCACTCGGGCGAGGTGGCCGACACGCCGTAGCCGCCGTCCTTGCTCTCGAAATAAGGCTGGTAGGCGAAGCCCTTGCGCGCGAAGCCCTCGAGCAGGGCGGCCTTGTCGATGTTTTCCGCGACGTGGCGGTGCCCGCGGGCAAGCAGCGTCGTGTAGTACCGGCCCTGCGTGGTGAAGATCAGCACGCCGCACTCCCGCGTCCAGCGGACGAAGCAATCAAGCGCGGCCAGCCATTCCGCCTCCGGCAGGTGGGTAAGCAGTGAGCCGACCCAGATCAGGTCGAACTGGGCGGTGAACGGCAGCGCGCGCAGATCCGGCTGGGAGTAAACCGGGATGGCACCAAATTCCGCGGCGCAAAAATCCACGGCGTCCCGGTCGAGGTCGCAGGCGGTGATTTTCGCGTAATCGTAGTGCGCCTGCAGCCAGCGCAGCACGCGGCCGTGGCCGCACGGCAGGTCGAGGATATCGGGATAGTGCGGTTTGTCGCAGAGCTGGCCGGACAGCAGCACCAGTTCGAGCGCGCGCTGACCCAAGTCGAAATACTGCTGCTCCAGCCCCGGGACGAGCATGCCGTCGGCCGGTGACAGCACCCGCTTCGGATGCACGCGACTCAGGTCGGGGAGAGGCTTCATGGGACGCCATTCAAATGCCGCGGCCACCGGTTCAAGCAAGGCGCAATCGCGGGCGGCTCAATAGTCGTCCATCACGAACCACATCACCCAGATCAACCCTAGACTGAAAAAGACCATGGCGCTGAAACCAAAGACCACCGTGAAGACGTTCCGGTGCAGCACGCCCACCGCGCCGGCCGCCAGCAGGTTGCCACCAATGAGAAGCAGCCAGAAATCGTGTTTACGCCGGGAGGGCCGGCGGGGCGGGAGCATGAGCTCGTGCTCGCCCTTGGCCTGGGCGAGCGCGAGGTTGGCGCGCAGGATGGCGTGGACCTCATTCTCGGCCGGGGCCGCCACCGCGGACGGGGGCGGGCCGGCCAGGCGGTTGAGTTGGCTTACATCGATGGGTCCGTCGGCCGGCGTTTCATCAAGCGGGCGGTTGGAAACCTCGAACTCCGTGGGCTTGAACTGGAACGTGCGGGGCGGGCGTTCCGGCTCCGGCGGTCCCAGCGGATCCTCGTTCCTCATGCGGGCAGCGAAGGGGCCGGCCTCGCTGCCGCCAAGGCAAAACGCCATGCGATTCCGCGGAACTTAATGTCCGGGTTGGGTTCATTGCACTGCCCCAGTCGGGGATGTTTTTAACTTCTCCGCCGCCCTCGAAAGGGGCATTACTCTTGGTCAACGGCCGCCTGTTCCCGCCATGGTCACCCCCTCGTTTCAGTCTGAAAAATCCCCGGGCCCGTTTGACTGGCCGCTGGCTTACGAGGCGGAGCAGTTGCTGCGGCGTTTTATCGGGGCGTTTTTGGAGCGCAACGGCTATGCGCGGCGGCTGGCGGAACGTATGCGCGACGAGACCGGGACGGATTTTTATGAATGGGTTGATCACCTGGTGTTGACCTCGGAGCACGCGGCGGAACTGGACGCGGTGGGGCTGGTGGTCGAGAAGGTGCACGCGCCCTTCAGCACCATCGTGCTGCACCACCCGCGGGCGATGATGCCGCGCGTGCTGCTCCGGCTGGGTAGCGGCGCCCCCGGGGTGCCGTCGGTGGTGGCCCTGCGGCCGGAGTCGCTGCCCGATTTTTTGGCCCGGCATGATCTCGCCGCGCCGATCCAGGGGGAGCCGGGCTCGCGCTTCCGCCGGGCCCTGGTCGCGGAGGAGCAGGGCACGCGGCTCGAGGCTGTGGAGCGGCTCGGTTGGCGCGGATTTGTGCCGGAGGCCCCGGCGGCGGGATTCACGGCGGCGGTGGTGAAGGCCCGCGAGCTTTTTCACCTGCGCAAGCGCGACTTCGCCGAGGACGCGGCGGGGGTGAAGCACGCCTTCGCGGTGCTCGACCAGGTGCTGGCGCTCGTGCCGCGCGACGTGGCCTGCGAGCTGTTTTTCGCGGAGGAGCGGGCGTTCTGGGAATTCCGGAACCGGGCCGCGCGCGTGCAAAAACGCCGGCAGGACCTGTTGGGTCTCGGCTGGGGCAACCACGACCACCACACCTTCCGCTGCTCGCGGGCGCGATTTGCCGATGTAATCGAATTTCTCACCCGGCTGGGGCTGGAGAAACGCGAGCGCTACTACGCCGGCGAGGAGGCGGGCTGGGGCGCGCAGATCATGGAGTCGGCGGCGACGGGCATCGTGGTGTTTGCCGACGTGGACCTGCAGCCCGGGGAGATCGACATCGACTTTGCGAAAGAGCGCCTGCCCGACCTGCCCGCGCTGCGCACGGTGGGGCTGTGGTGCGCGCTCCATGGCGACAGTTTCCTGCAGGCGGGCATGCACCACCTCGAGGCGCGCTTCGACTTCGCCCGGCTGTGCGATCAGCTCGCGGCGGAGGGTGTGGCCACGATGCGGCCGTTCTCGGATTTTGCCTTCCTCAGGCAGGCGTTCACGGAGGGCGAGCGCTGGCCGGTGCGGCCGGGGCGCGTGGCGACGCTTTTGCTCGCCGGGTTAATCACGCCGGAGCAGGCCGACGGGTTCATCCGGGACGGAGCGCTCGGCAGTCACCTCGAGAATCTCCAGCGCAAGGGCGGCTTCAAGGGTTTCAACCAAAAGGCCGTCAGCGCGATCATCGCCGCGACCGATCCGCGGCTGATCCAGGCGGCCCACTCCGAGCCATGAAAACCCTGAAAATCGGCATCATCGGCGCGGGCAAGGTGGGCGCCACCATCGCGACCCTCTTGGAATCGTGCCGGTTCTGTTCCGGCGTGCTGCTCGCGGACTCGCGGGACAGGGTGGACCTGCGCGGGTTGAAAAAGTCGAAGCTCCGCCAGGTGGACGTGACCAAGCGGGCGCAGCTCGCATCGTTCGTGGGTGACGTGGACGTCATCGTGAGCGCGGCGCCGTATTTCCTGAACAAACCCATCGCCGAGGCGTGTGCGAAGGCGGGGGTGTCGTATTTCGACCTGACGGAGGACGTGGACACGACAAACTTCGTGCGGAAGCTGGCGGCGAAAAAGGGCCGGGCGACATTCATGCCGCAGTGCGGGCTCGCCCCGGGTGCGATTAACATCGTGGGCGGCTCGCTGGCGGCGTCACTGTCCTCGGTCCGCCACTGCGAGATGCGGGTGGGCGCGCTGCCGCTCAACGCAAGCAACCAGATGAAGTATTACCTCAGCTGGAGCACAGCCGGCCTCATCAACGAGTACTGCCAGGTCGGCGAGGCGCTGCACGCGGGCCGACGCGTGACGACCATGCCCCTGGACGGCGTGGAACGCATCACGATCGACGGCACGGAGTACGAGGCGTTCAACACCTCGGGTGGCGTCGCGACGATGTGCGAGACCTTCGAGGGCCGGGTGCAGGAGCTGAACTACAAGACGATGCGCTATCCGGGCCACCGCGACCTGATGAAGTTTCTCCTGCAGGACCTGAACCTGGCGCCGCGCCAGGACCTTGTGACGCAGATCTTCGACCAGGAAGTGCCGCTGACCGAGTCCGACGTCGTGGTGTTTTATGTCAGCGTCGTCGGCAACGAGCCCGACGGGGGCCTCAAGCAGCGCAGCTTCATCAAGAAAATGCACGGCGGCACCGTCCACGGCCGCAAACTCAACGCCATCCAGCTGACGACCGCCGCGGGCGTCACCGGCGTGCTCGAGCTGTTCGCCCGGGGCAAGCTCGGCCCGGGCTTTGTCAAACAGGAGTCCGTCCCGCTGCAGGATTTTCTCGGCACCCAGTGGGGCGGGAAGATCTATGGCGAAAAATAGGAGAGCGGAATATTTTAACCGCAAATGGACGCGAATGAACGCGAACCTCTTTTCGGAAATATCGCCCTGAATTGGCGTTCATTCGCGTCCATTCGCGGTTATTAAAACCCCTGTCATGGCCACTAACGTCAAGAAAACCGCCGCGGAGATCTTTCCCCGGCTTGGGCTCAAGGTGCACAATCGCGGCGTGTTTGCCGGCGAATGGTTCGGGTCCGGCACACCGATCGAGAAATACTCGCCGATCGATGGCAGCGTCCTCGGTTACGTCTCCACCGCAACGCACGCCGACTACGACCGCGCGGCCGCGGCGGCGCAGCGGGCGTTCCTGGCGTGGCGCGACGTGCCGGCGCCGAAGCGCGGCGAGGTGGTGCGGCGTTTGGGGCTGACGCTGCGCCTGCACCAGCGCGATCTCGGGCGGCTGGTGACGCTGGAGACGGGCAAGATTCTGGCGGAAGGCGTGGGCGAGGTGCAGGAGATGATCGACATCTGCGACCTGGCGACGGGGCTGTCGCGGCAGCTCTTTGGCCGGACGATCGCGACCGAGCGGCCCGGCCACCGGATGATGGAGCAATGGCACCCGCTCGGCGTGGTGGGTATCATCTCGGCGTTCAACTTTCCGGTGGCGGTCTGGGCGTGGAACAGCGCCCTGGCCACGGTTTGCGGTGACGCGACGCTGTGGAAGCCGTCGGAGAAAACCCCGCTGACCTCGGTCGCGTGCATCAAGATCGCCGAGGCGGTCTGCCTGGAGTGCGGCGTGGATCCGGCGATCTTTTCGCTCGTGAACGGCGACGCGGCCAATGTCGGCGAGCTGCTGGCGGCGGACCACCGCGTGCCGCTCATCTCGGCGACGGGCTCGACCCGGATGGGCCGGCGGGTGGGCGAGGCAGTGGCGAAGCGGTTTGGGAAGTCGCTGCTCGAACTGGGCGGCAACAACGCAATCATTGTGACGCATTCGGCCGACCTGAAGCTGGCGGTGCGGGCCATCCTGTTTGGCGCGGTGGGCACGGCGGGCCAGCGCTGCACGAGCACGCGGCGGGTGCTGGTCCACGAGTCGATGGAGTTGAAGCTGACCAAGGCGCTACTCGACGGCTACAAGCAGGTGCGGATCGGCAGCCCGCTCGACCCGGACACGCTGATGGGTCCGCTGGTTGATTTTGCGGCGGTGGAAAACTTCACGAATGCCATCACCGCCGCGAAGAAGCACGGCGGGCGGGTGCTCACCGGCGGAAAGCGCCTGACCGGGACCGGCTATGCCAGCGGGTTGTATGTGACGCCCTGCATCATCGAGGCGGAGAACCACTGGAGCATTGTGCAGCATGAGACCTTCGCGCCGATCCTGTACCTGATGACGTACCGCACGCTGGACGAGGCGATCACGCTCCAGAACAGCGTGCCGCAGGGGCTGAGTTCGGCAATTTTCACGAACGACCTGCGCGAGGCCGAGACGTTTCTGGCGGCGGGTGGCAGCGATTGCGGCATTGCCAACGTGAACATCGGGACGAGCGGCGCGGAAATCGGCGGGGCTTTTGGCGGGGAAAAGGAGACGGGCGGCGGCCGCGAGAGCGGCAGTGATGCTTGGAAGGCCTACATGCGCCGGCAGACGGCGACGGTGAATTTCTCCAAGGACCTTCCGCTCGCGCAGGGCATCAAGTTCGGCGGCTGAAGCCGGACCGGTCGGCCGCGGGGCGGAAAATAATCGCCTCCGGCCCGGGTCTTGTTCCAGCCTTGGCCCCTCTTCCCATGAAAATCCGCCTCCTGCTGCTTTCACTCGGCGTCGCCCTGATTGCATCCTCCAGCCTGCGGGCCCAGGATCCCAAACTGGCTCCGGCGGCCAAGGCGGAAAAGCCGGAGACGGAGTTGGAGAAGACGATGGGCAAGATGAACAAGGCGTGGCGCCCGGTGCGCAAGGCGGCCAAGGAAGGCAAGCTGACCCCGGCGGACGCCGCGTTGGTGGCCACCGTCCGACAGGGAGCCGAGGAAGCGTCCAAGCTCACCCCCGCGCTTGAGGCCGAGAAGCCCGCGGCCGAGCGGGCGAAGTTCCACGCTGATTTTCAGGCGCAGCTCAAGAAACTGGTCGCGACCCTGACCAAACTGGAGGCCGCGCTGACCGCGAATGACCTTCCCGCCGCGACCAAGCTCGTGAGCGACGCCGGCGCCCTGATCAAGGGCGGCCACAAGGAATTCAAGAAGCCCGACGAGAACGAACACCATTGAGCGGTGACGGGCGGCACTGAGTGTTAGGTGTTATGTTTTCGGTGTTAGGTAAGAGCCGGCGTTCGCCTGCGCAGGTGCACGCGCGACTCGTAACACGTAAAACCCAATCCAGCGGCGCGATGGATCGCGCCGCTCAGATGTCCCAGTTCGCCATGTCGTCGGTCCCGAGGTCGGGAGAACCGGCCCGGGTGCGGCGGGGCCGGACGACGAGCTGGTCGCTCTTGAAATAGACGGCGGAGCCGGCGGGTACGGACTTCATGATCCAGACGTTGGAGCCGATGACGGAGTTCGCGCCGATCTGGGTGTCGCCCCCGAGGATTGAGGCGTGCGCGTAGACCGTGACTCGGTCCCCGAGTTCGGGGTGGCGTTTCGTGCCCTTGACCGGGTGCCCGGAGTCGTCGGTCTCAAAGGATTTCGCGCCCAAGGTGACGCCCTGGTAGAGTTTCACGTGGTGGCCGATGCGGGCGGTTTCGCCGATGACGACGCCGGTGCCGTGGTCGATGAAGAAGTGCGTGCCGATGGTGGCGCCCGGGTGGATGTCCGTGCCGGTGCGTTCGTGGCCGTATTCCGTGAGCATGCGGGGCAGCAGTGGCACACCCAGCCGGAACAGGACATTGGCGAAGCGCTGGACCGATATGGAAAGCACGCAGGGGTAGGCGAGGATGATTTCCTCGACGTTGCGGGCCGCGGGGTCGCCGCGAAAGGCCGCCGTGACGTCGGTCTGGATGATCTCGCGCAAGGCGGGGAGCTGGCCGAGAGCGTCGGTGGTGAGGGCTTGGGCGTGGGTCACCGGATCGGGATTCTGGGCGAAGCGAAGGCTTTTCTCGATTTCCGCGCTGAGCCGGCGTTCGAGTCCGGCCAGCAGGAGGTCCACATGCGCTGGTACGTCCTTTTTGGTGAGCGCGGTCGCCTCAAAGAACCCGGGAAACATCAGGTGCATGTAGTCCGAGGCCAGCTGCTGCACCGAGTCCTGGGCGGGAAGATTGACCCCGTCGAGGTGGTTGATGCCCCCGTGCTTCTGGTAGGAGTCCAGCAGGGCTTGCTTGATGGGGGTCAGGTTCATGGGGACGGATGAGTGAAACAGACTTTGTCCGGGGATAGGCGAGCACTTTTCAAAAATAGGACATATACGCCCCATCGGTCGCATGGGACCTATGCTCGAGTCAGCTTAGATATGATACATCGCCGATCCGACCTTGGTCACGAAGGTGTCGAGGGTGATGACGCGGGCCTGCTGGTCGAGGCCGGTGCGCAGCTCGGTCCAGATTTCCTTCATGCGGCGGCCGGTCCGGCCCTGAAAATTGCCGCTGAACTCGATTAGCTCGCCGTCGATGACCTGCATGATGTCGTAGAGCGAGATCTGCTCCGGTGAGCGCGCGAGCGCGTAGCCGCCCTGGATGCCGCGCTTGCTGATGATCAGTCCGCCATTGCGCAGTTCGCCCAGAATCTGCGCCAGAAAACTGGCCGGAACCGCTTCCACGCGCGCGAGTTGCTCGATCTGGGCCAGTTCGCCGGACCCGTGCAGCCGAGCCATCTCAGCCAGCACGCGGCAGGCATAATCCACTTTGACGGAAATCTTCACCGAAGTACTAAAGTAGCTCCCGGCGCTGGCGGGGCAATCCCTTTTCCGCTTCGCGACGGTGATTGAGGTGTAAGCGGATCCATCAGGCGGTGGTGTGGTGCTTAATACCCCGGCGGGCCGGCGAGATTGGCGTTGGCCGCGTTGTTATCCGGCGTCTGGCTCCGGGTGGGCGCAGACCGTACGCCAATCTCCACCCACCATGATGACATCGCGCGAGCGCATCCTGACGGCCGCCCGCCGCGGGAAACCGGATCGGATTCCGCTCGATATCTGGATGACGCCGGAGGTGAACGAGCGACTGCTGGCGCATTTCGGGGTCGCGACCGAGCGTGAGCTCTGGGCCAAGCTGCACCTCGACAAGATCGTGGGCGTCTCCCCCCGCTACGTCGGTCCGCCACATCGCGAACTGGGCGGCGGGCACTACCAGGTGCCGCCCTGGTGGAATACGGTGCGCGAAATTGATTACGGCACCGGCCGGTACAGCGAGTCCGTGGTCTGGGCGCTGCAGGACGCGACGACACTGGCGGAGCTGAAAGCGTTCCAATGGCCGAGCGCCGACTGGTATGACTTTTCCACCATCGAGGCGCAGTGCGACGCCTGGCCCGAGAACGCGATCGAGGGGTGCTACGTGGCGCCGTTTTACTGGCACAACCACATCCGCGGGCTGGAGCAGAGCTGTGTCGATCTGATCGCGGAGCCGGAGCTGACGGCCTACCTGCTCGAGCGGATCAGCGGTTTCTGCTGGGACTATGCGAACCGGTTTTTCGAGGCGGGCCGCGGCAAGATCCACCTGACGCAAGTGACCGATGACTACGGCTCGCAGCAGGACCTGATGATCAGCGCGGAATGCTACCGGCAGTGGTTCAAGCCGCTGCAGAAGAAGTTCACCGATCTCGCGCACTCGGCGGGCGCGCTGGTGATGCACCATGACGATGGCGCGATCCGGCGGATTATCCCGGACTTCGTCGAACTCGGCGTGGACATTCTCAATCCCATCCAGCACGTGTGCCCTGGAATGGAAATGGCCGGGCTCAAGCGCGACTTCGGCGGCAGCCTCGCCTTCCACGGTGGCGTGGACAACCAGGACGTGCTGCCGCACGGCAGCGTGGCGGATGTGCAGCGCGAAGTGCGCGATTGCATGGCCCAGCTGGGGACGGGTGGCGGCTACATTCTGGCACCCTGCCACAACATCCAGCCAGTCACGCCGACGGAAAACATCGTCGCGATGTACGAGACCGCCTGGGCCGAGGGCTGGTATTGATCCGCGGGGTGCGGCGGATCAGATCACGAAATCCGTGGCGTCTGGCCGGACGACCTCGTGCGGCGGGAGCAGCATGCCGGCGGCGACGGTGGCGTGCGTGCCCTGCTCGATCAGGATAAAGGAACCGGTCAGGCGGTTGGTTTCGTAACCGTCGAAAAAGATCGGGCTGGCGGTGCGGAGGCGGATTTCGCCGATGTCATTGAGCGCCAGCTCCGCCGGCGCGGGCAGCGTCTCGAACGTGCTGATGTCGAGGCGGTGATTGAGGGCGGTGACGACGACCTGAACGCTGTGAGAGGTGTGCTTCAGCCAGTATTTTTTCCCGGCGACGAGGGGTCGCTGGTGCATCCAGCACACGTTGGCGAGCAGGTCGCTGCTGGAACCGGGCAGGTGGTTCTGGCCGATGATCATGTTGCCGCGGCTGACATCGATGTCGTCGGCGAGGAGCAGCGTGATGGACTGGGGGCAGAAGGCCTCGGCCACGGATCCGTCGTAGGTCCAGATTTCCTTCACCGTCGTGATCTGGCCGCCCGGCAGGACCATGACCTTCTGGCCGGTGCGCACGATGCCGCCGGCGATCTGGCCGCTGAAGCCGCGGAAATCGTGGAGCCGCGGGTCGGTGGGGTTGTTCGGGCGGTTGACCCACTGCACCGGCAGGCGGAAGCCGTTCAGGTTCCAGTCGCTGCCGATGTGCACGGTCTCGAGGTGGTGGAGCAGGGTCGGGCCCGGGTACCACGGGGTGTTGACCGAGGCATCCACGACGTTGTCGCCGTTCAGCGCGCTGATGGGGATGAACTTGACGTCCTTGATGTCGAGGCGCGGCAGGAATTTTTCGAACTCGGCCCGGATCTCGTTGAAGCGCGCCTCGCTCCAGCCGACGAGGTCCATTTTGTTGACGGCGACGACGAGGTGGGGGATGCGCAGCAGCGAGGCGAGGTAGGTGTGGCGGCGGCTCTGCTCGATCACGCCCAGGCGCGCGTCCACCAGCACGATGGAGAGGTTCGCGGCGGAGGCGCCGGTGACCATGTTGCGCGTGTACTGGATGTGGCCGGGGGTGTCGGCGATGATGAACTTCCGGCGCGGCGTGGCGAAGTAGCGGTAAGCGACGTCGATGGTGATGCCCTGCTCGCGCTCGGCGCGGAGGCCGTCGGTGAGGTTGGCGAGGTTGACCTGGCCGCCACCGGTGATGTCGGCGGAGCGCTCGAGCGCCTCGAGCTGGTCCTCCATGAGGGACTTCGAGTCGTAAAGCAGGCGGCCGATGAGCGTGGACTTGCCATCATCCACGCTGCCGCAGGTGTTGAAGCGGAGGATGTCAGTCAGGCGCGCGGCGCCGCCGGCCGCCGGAGAGGGGAGAGGGGAGATGGCAGATGGGGACGGAGCAGACATGAAAAATTAGTGTTTACGCGCTTCGGTGGAGCGGAGGAGGCACGTCAGGAGTCTCCCAGTGAGGATAGCGGCCTGCTGGATCCGGTTGGGCTCGCCTCCGGTGATGTACCCGGCGTCCAGCATCCCGTAGGAAAGGGACCTGACTTCGCCGCAGGAAGCACGGGCGACATTATAAAACTGGGTCTTCTCCTGCAGGTGCATCCGCGCGAAACCCTCGGCAATGTTGGTCATCGCTGACACCGCCGCACGCTGGACTTGGTCGCGCAATCCAAAGTCCCTGGCGGCGGGTGCTCGGCGAAAGCAACCGTAGGCTAATCGGGTGAGTTCGCGACCGCTTTGCCACGCTTCCAATCCTTCGAAGGTGTGAAGCGAATCGGCCATCTGCGCCCTGTCATATCCGCGTGGCCATTCCTGAGGCACAGGCGGCTTCCGTCTTGTATGTGTAATGTTAAATTTCATCGGTCCTGGCCCTATCCGCCATCTGCTATCTCCCCTCTTCGCCGGTTAGAAGTAACCGGCCTTCTTCCGGTCTTCCATGGCGGCTTCGGAGGACTTGTCGTCGGCCCGGGAGCCGCGCTCCGTCACCCGCGCGGCGGCGATCTCGACAATGATGTCGTCCACGCTGTCGGCGGGGGACTCGACCAGGCCGGTGCTGATGATGTCGCCGATGGTGCGCACGCGCACGACGAGATCGCGGACGTTTTCGCCGGGCTTGGGCGGGACGATTTCGTTGACCGGGAACCACTGGCCGCCGCGGCGGACGCAGGTGCGGCGGTGGCTGAAATAGATGCTCGGCACGGCGAGTTGTTCGCGGCGGATGTATTCCCAGACATCCTGTTCGGTCCAGTTGCTGAGCGGGAACACCCGCATGTTTTCGCCCGGGTTGAGGCGGCCGTTGTAGAGGTTCCAGATCTCGGGCCGCTGGTTTTTCGGGTCCCACTGGCCGAAGCTGTCGCGGAAGCTGAAAAAGCGCTCCTTGGCCCGGGACTTTTCCTCGTCGCGGCGCGCGCCGCCGATGCAGCAGTCGAAGCGGAACTCCTCGATGGCCGCGAGCAGCGTGGGGATTTGCAGGCGGTTGCGGCTGACTTCGCCGGGAGCGGGGGTGGCGAGGCCAGAGGCGATGGCGTCCTCGACGCGGCGGATGATGAGCTTGGCGCCGAGTTCCTTGGCGCGCACGTCGCGGAAGGTGTTCAGTTCGGGAAAATGGTGGCCGGTGTCGACGTTCAGCAGCGGCAGCGGCAGGTCGGACGGCCGGAAGGCCTTTTCCGCGAGGCGCAGAAGGCAGATGGAATCCTTGCCGCCGGAGAAGAGCAGGGCGGGGCGCTCAAACTCGCCCGCGACCTCGCGCATGACGTGAATGGCCTCGGTCTCCAGGTATTGCAGGTGGTCGAGATGGTAGTCGGACACGGATTTGGAAATGCGACAGGTTAAGGACAAAGGGCGGAAGCCGTCCCTCGCCCTTCGATATTGAGAAATATTATTTAGCGGGCGGTGGCAACAGCCTGGCCGCCCCAGGCGGCGTGCAGCCCGCACTCGCGCTTTTCGTCGGCCTTGGCCGGATCGAAATAATCCCACTCATTGGGCAGCTGGTGCCGGGTGAGATAAGCCTCGAGGTCCGCGTCGGTGGCATAGAACAGCGGGCTGATCTTGAGCGCGCCGAAGTTCGCGTCGAGGGACACGATATCGAGGCCGGCGCGGTTGGAATTTTGCACCTGGCGCAGGGCGGTGAGCCAGACCGTGGGGGCGAGCTCGCGCATGCCGCGTTGGAACGGCTCGAGTTTCATCTGGGTGCTGAAACGCTTCAGATCCTCCTCGTCGGTGAGTGCGGGGAGCGGGCCGTAAATCGCGTCGCGGTGGGCGGGGGTGAGGCGCGGCAGGTAGGGCTTGAGGTTCAGCTTCAGCTGCGTCCGCAGCGCCTCGGCGTGGTGATAGGTGGCCGGGCGGTTGTAGCCGTGGTCCACCCACAGCACGGGGATGTCGGGCTGGGCCTGAACAGCGAGGTGCAGGATGGCGGCTTCGAAGGGCCGGAAGTTGGTCGAGACGAGGGCGCGGCCCTGGCTCTGGGCGAGGGCCCAGCGGACGATGGCGAGCGGCGACTGTGAGCGCAGCTCGGTGTTCCAACGGGAAATTTCTGCGGTAGACGGCATGGACGGAGAGGCGAAGTTCGGGAAAAGGAATCAGGCGGGGGTGTCGGTGCTGGCGGGGGCCGGCGCGGCCGCGGCGGCGGCGGCGACCTCGGGCCAGAGGACGCGGGCGGCAAAATCGCCGAGGCGCTCGGCGGGCTGACGACCGGCTTTCCAGCGGATCAGGATGGGGCGCAGCTCGGCCTCGAGCTCGGTTTCCTTGATGACCTCCTTGTAGACACGATTGAGGCGGGTGCCGGCGGCATTGCCGCCCAGCCAGAGCTGGTAGCGTCCGGGAGCCTTTCCCACGAACGCGATCTCGGCCATGTACGGCCGGGCGCAGCCGTTGGGGCAGCCGGTGGAGCGGATGATGATTTCCTCGCCGCCGAGCCCAAGCTCACCGCCGAGTTTCTCGATGCGGTCAATGAGGCCGGGCAACATGCGTTCGGATTCCGCGAGGGCGAGGCCGCACGTGGGCAGGGCGGGGCAGGCCATCGCGGCGGCGTGCAGGATGGAAGCCTGCTGGTCGACCTTCACGCCGTGGCTGGCGAGCAGGGCGGTGACCGCGGCGCGCTCGGCGGGCGGGACGTTGGCGAGGATGATGTTCTGGTTGGCGGAGAGGCGGAACTCGATCTGCGGGAATTTTTCCGCGGCCTGGCGCAGCGCGGTTTTCAGCGTGTGGCCGGGCACGTCCTTGATGCGGCCGGTCTCGACAAACAGCGTGAGGAAAAGGGAGCCGTCCACGGCCCGATGCCAGCCGTAGAGATCGCTGGTGGTGGTGAATTCGAACCGGCGGACGCCGGAGAGCACCGGCCCGGCGCGGCGGACGATCTCGGCGTAGAGCCAGGCGGTGCCGCGCTCCTCGACGACGTACTTGAGGCGGGCGTGCTTGCGGTTGGTGCGGTCGCCGAAGTCGCGGTGGATGGTGAGCACGGCCTTGGCAATCTCGACCAGGTGTTCGGGTGTGAAGAAACCGATCACGTCGGCGAGCCGGGGGAAAGTCTGCACGTTGCCATGGCTGCGGCCCATGCCGCCGCCGACCGCGAGATTGTAGCCGACGACGCGGTCATTCTCCACCACGGCGATGAAACCGAGGTCGTTGGTGTAGACGTCCATGTCGTTCACCGGCGGGATGACGAACGAGACCTTGAATTTGCGCGGCAGGTAGGTCGGGCCGTAGAGCGGGTCGACGAACTCCTGGTTGGCGGGCTCGGCGAGATTGAGCTGCACATGATCGATCCAGATCGAGTGATAGGCGGGGGTTTTCGGCGCGAGGGCCTCGACGACGCGCAGGCTGTCGGCGAAGACCTGTTCCCGGGCCTTGGTGTAGGCCGGCGTGGGCGAGGCGGTGATGTTGCGGTTCACGTCGCCGCAGGCGGCGAGGGTCGAGAGGAGCGACTCGTTGATTTTTTTGACGAGGGTGCCGAGGCCGGACTTGAGGACGCCGTGGAACTGCAGGCTTTGGCGCGTGGTGATGCGCAAGGTGTTGTTGCCGAAGTTCGTCGCGAGGTCGTCAAAGGTGATCCACTGCGCCGGGGTCATGACTCCGCCCGGGATGCGGCCGCGGATCATCATCATGTACTTTTTTCCGGTCTTGCGGAGGTCGCGGTCGTCCTGCTGGTAAATGCCGTGGAACTTGAGGAATTGCTCGTCGTCCTCGTGAAAACGATCGGTCGTGGGGTCCAGCAGGGTCGGGGCAATGCCGCCGCCGAGGGTCGGATCGCCCTGCTTGAGCAGTTCGTTCTTGGTGAGGGGCAGGGTGGCGGCTTCGGACATGGGAAAGTTTATAGTTGATTAACTAAGTTAAGAACTCAAGTAATGATTCTATGCCGAGTAAAGACCTAAACAGAGCCTATATTAAGGTGGCCTCGGGAGGGCGTGTCACGCTGGTCGGAGCCGGCCCAGGCGCGGTAGATTTGATCACGGTACGCGGTCAGAAGGCGCTTTCTGAGGCAGATGTGGTTGTCTATGATGATTTAGCAAATTTTGATTTGCTCGAGGTTTGCCCGGTGGGAATCGAAAAGCTCTACGTGGGCAAGCGCGCAGGTCGCCATGGTACGACGCAGGCTGAAATCGGGGCGATTTTGGTGCGCGAAGCGTCGAAAAACCAGCATGTGGTCCGGCTGAAAGGTGGGGACCCGCTGATTTTTGGGCGCGGCGGCGAGGAAGAACAGGTCCTCGCAGAAGCAGGCATATCCTTTGAGATCGTCCCGGGCGTGACCGCGGCGGTGGCGGCCGGGGCGGTGACAGGGATCCCGCTGACGCATCGCCAACATGCCTCGGCCGTCGTGTTCGTGACCGGTCACGAATGCAGCGGCAAACCCGGCGATGCCGCGGTGGACTGGCCCGCGCTGGCCCGGACCCGGGCGACGCTGTGCATTTACATGGGGGTGCGCCGGCTGGGTGGAATCGCCGCAGAATTACTGGCGGGCGGACTGCCCGGGACCACGCCGGTGGCGGTGGTGGCGAATGCGACGATGCCGAACCAGTCCGTGCACATCGGTGAGTTGGAGTCGGCGGAAACGCTCACGGCGGCGCTGGAGGGCCAGCCGGCGCTGATCATCGTCGGCGAAGTGGTCCGGCTGGCGGAAATCCTCGCGCAGGCCCGCTCGGCCTTGGTGGAATTGCCGGCATGAGCAAATCGTCCGCGGGCCACAAAATGCCGCGTGGCTCAGTGCCTCCCTATGTGCTGCTGGTGGACAACGGTTCGCTGCAACCGGCCGCGACCCGGCAATTGCGCAAAATTGCGGCGGCGCTGGGACGACGCTTAGGTAAAAAAGTGACGCCGGTCTCGCTGCTGCACTCGGACCAGGTGCCGGCAAAGAAACTGGGCGGACGGAAGGCGGAAATTCTGCGGAGTGCGGTGGAGCAGCGCCTGCACCGGGGCGGTCGGGAGTTTGTGATCGTGCCGCTGTTTTTCGGCCGCAGCCGTGCGCTGACGGAGTTTATTCCCGAGCTCATCAACCAATGGCGGTTACAGGAGCCGAAGCTGAAGGTGCGTCTCGCCGCGCCGTTGGCGGTGGGCGGCGATGACCAGCTGGCGCGGATCCTGGAGACCCAGGTGCGGGCGAAACTCACGCCGGGATTTTTGCGCGGTCAGCGCGCGCGGGTGGCGCTCGTGGACCACGGCAGCCCGGTGAAAACCGTGACGCAGGTTCGGAACCGGCTCGCGACCCAGCTGCGTCGCCGGCTCGGGCCGTCGGTGGCGGGCGTGGCGCCGTGCAGCATGGAGCGGCGTCCGGGGGCGGACTACGAATTTAACGAACCCTTGCTGGAAACCCTGCTGGCCACTTCGCCGTGGAACACCGGACCGGTCATCGTCGCGCAGCTTTTTCTGCTGCCGGGCCGGCATGCGGGTCCGGGGGGCGACATTGAGCGGATTTGCCGGCAGGCCCGGGAAAAATCCCCCGGACTGCGCACCGTGCGAACCAAGTTGGTGGGGGAGGACCCCGCGCTGGAGGCGATCTTGACGGATAGATTTCTCGCGACGAAATAGGGCGGATCGTTTTTAGTCGGTGGTGCCAATGACCCCCGAGCAACTGGACGTCGAATTTCCTTTGGGCCCCGACTCGTTGCCGCAGCCCGGCGTGCCGCCGGGCCGACTGGAGAAATTTACCTGGTCCACGAGCCGGGTTTTTCCCGGCACGGTGCGCGACTGCTGGATCTACGTGCCGGCGCAGTACGACGCGGCGAAGCCGGCGTGTGTGCTGGTGGTCCAGGATGGCGAGGCGCACTGGCAGCCGGAGCGGCGGTGGCGGATCCCGTCGGTCCTCGACAACCTCATTCACCAGCAGGCGATCCCGGTGACGATCGGGATCTTCATTAATCCCGGGGTCATTCCGGCGTCCGCCGCCGGCGCCGCCGCGCACTCTAACCGTAGCTTTGAATACGACAGCCTCGGCGACCGGTATGCGCGCTTCCTGATGGAGGAGATTTTGCCGGAAGTCGGCCGCCGCTACTCGCTGGCGCAGGAGGGGAACAGTCGGGCGATCATGGGCGGGAGCAGCGGTGCAATGTGCGCGTTCAATGCCGCGTGGGAACGGCCCGACGCGTTTGCGCGCGTGCTGAGCATTGTCGGGTCCTACACGCCGATGCGCGGGGCGGACACGCTGGCGCCGCTGATCCGGATTACCGAACCGAAGCCGTTGCGGGTGTTTTTGGAAAGCGGCGCGCGGGACTTCAAAATCTTCTGCGGCGACTGGTGGACCGCCAACCAAGCGCTGCTCGCGGCGCTCGAATATGCGGGCTACGAAGTGAATCACGCGTGGGCGGAGCACGCCGGTCACGATGATTATCACGGCTCGATGATTTTTCCGGCCGCGCTGCGCTGGCTCTGGCGAGATTACCCGCAGCCGATCCAGGCCGGGGTGAATTCCCGGCAGGCGCTGGCGCGGGTGACGGTGCCGGGCGAGTCGTGGGCGCTGGTGCCGGGCGAATACATGTCGGCGACGGCGCTGACGGCGGGTCCGACGGGCGACGTATTTTTTTTCAGCGCCTACGAGAAATCTGTCTACCGGGTGGCGGGCGACGGCCCGGCGGTGAAGTTGGCGGAGGGATTCGACGTGGTGCAGAGCCTCAGCTGCGTGGCCGACGGAAAACTGTATGCGTGCCAGCCGGGCGCACGGACTATCCTGGCCTGCGATCAGGACGGACGGGTGGAGCCGTGGCTGGCGGACATCGATGCTCACAGCGTGGCGTTTGCGGCGAACGGCAGCGCCTACGTGACTGATCCGGTCAACCGCGGCGTCTGGCTGATCACGCCTGCCGGCGATCGCCGGGTGGTGGCGAAGGATTTTGGCCGGCCGGCGGGCGTGGCGCTGGGCATGGACGGATCACAGCTGATCGTGACGGACGAGCTCGGCTGGGTCGCGCACCTGTTCACGATCCTGCCGGACGGCGGGCTGGCGAATGGCGCGCCTTATTTTCCGCTGCATCGCCCCGGCGACGAGGCGAGCGGTCCGACGGCCGGCGGGCTGGCGGTCAGCCGGCACGGTTGGGTCGTGTTTGCGACGGAGCTCGGACTGAAAATTTCCGACCGCAACGGCCTGATCGCTGGTATCATCTATCCGAAACGCGGGAAGCGCGTGGACGGCGTGGCGCTGGGCGGGAAGGGGCAGGACCGGCTCTATTTCACGGACGACCGCTGCGTGTATCGCCGCAAAATCAAGAATCCGGACAGCCTGTGGTGTTAGCCGCGCAATCGCGGGACGGCCGCGCCGACGCGGCGGAGATCGGAGTTCGCTGCTCGAAGATCGGAACTGCCAACGGTGAACCGACTGCCGGCGTCTGACAAACTCGCGGAATGTATCCTTCCGATCTCAGGCGCCGATCTCCGATTTGCGAACTCCGATCTCCGCTGAGCGGCTCGGCCGCTCAGCAAATCCGCTGCTTCGGCTTGAGGTAACCGTCGTCCCACGCGCTCAGCTTGAGCGGAAGTTTTCGCCAGTAATACTTCAGGTCCTCGGATTGCCAGTGGGCGTAAATTTCGTTCCACTTCAGGGTGCAGTGCGGGTTGAGTGAACTGTTGTCCACGACTTCGTCGACCGGCTGGTATCGCACGTCCATTGAGAGGCGGATCTGGTCCTTGAACTGACAGCGCGCGGCCTTGTGCACGGTGTGGCAGGGGAACGTGAGCACGTCGCCGGCCTCGTAGTCGCCTTCCATCCAATCCGTTTCGGTCGGGCAGAGCGGCACGGCGAAACCACCGGCGCCGCGGGCGGGCTGGACCGGGAGGTAGCCGTGGGTGTGCGAGGCGCGCAGCACCATCAGGCCGCCGAGCGGTTTCGGGCAGTCGCCGACAGGAAACCAGCAGGTCCAGGTTTCCGCGCAGCCTTGGATGTAGGGAAAATCCTGGTGCGGGGGCGTCGGCACCATGCAGGTGTGCGGCGTGACGAGGCGCGCGATGTGGCGCGGATGGACGAGCACCTCGCGGCCGAAGAGCTTCTGGTAAATTTCGAGCAGGCGTGGGTGGTGGGGCAGACGGTGGAAACGCTCAAGCTTCTGCACGTCGTGGTAGGCGTCGGCGGTGACGCCTACATCCGTGCGGTGCATTTCCTCTTCGGTGAGGCGGTTGATGGCGTCGTAGTCAATCAGGCCGCCCAAGGCATCCTGCCCGGGCTGGCGCCAGCCGTGCAGCTCGATGATGGCGAGCATCTCCGCGCGCATGGCGAGCACCTCGGCCTTGGGCAGCCGCTGTTTGAAAAACAGGTAGCCGTCCTTCTTCGCGCGCGCCTGCAGGGCGGCGGGCGCGGCGAGCAAGGGCGTCGAGTCTACGAACTGGCTCCTGCTGATGGATTTTGGGGCGGCGGCCGGGGCGGAGGACATGGGCGAGCGGCCAAAACGTGCGCGAGGCCGCCGGTTTTGTCCAGCCGCGGGCTCAAGGCGACAGCGCAAAAGTCCCCCTGGCCCAAGGCGGAGTGTAACCCATTGGGTTACACTCCGCCTTGGGCCAGGGGTGGCGGCGGGGGCAAGGCGCCCGGATCAAAGCCGCCGGATCCACCCGAAATTTTTCACGTGCAGAGTCCGGTCTCCGGCCTACGTTGGCGCCATGGCCCCGCCGAATCCGGACGACGAAGAGATTCTGGAAATCATCGACCAGCGCCGCCCGCCGCCGAGCCCGGTGAAATACGTCGTGCTGGGTGTCGTCGCGATTGTCCTGATTGTGACCGGTTACCTGTTCATCCGACATTTCACGCCGACGGAAATCATGAATGCCGCGACGTCGCCGCTGGAGAAAAGCGCGGCGCTGACCGGGCGCTTTCTGGAGCACGTGGGAAATTTCCTGACAACCAGCCACGTCAGTACCTCCAGCGAGCTGGAGGTCGGCCGCGTGACGGCGCTGGACAAGCTTGGGCCGCTGATCGTGGCGAAGCAGGACCTGAACCTAAAGTTCACGAACGTGGACGAACACATTTTTGGCACCAGCACGGCGGAAGTGTCGGCCATCGGCCGGGCGTTTTACTATGTGCCGCTGCTGGGTCCGCAGGGCACGTGGCAGCTCGAGGCGCTGGAAAAAAACGGCCTGCGCGTCTGCGTGGTGCACGCTCCGCCTTTGCGCGTCCTCACCCCGGTCAATGTCGACACCCGCAGCCTGCAGATCCGGACCACCACCGGCGCGCTCCGCACGAACCGGCAGGAAATGACCGAGGCCGCCGTCGCCGACATCACGCCCCGGCTCAACCACGAGGCGCTGGTCCATGAAATCGCGGTGCGCGGGGCGGCGCGGAAGACGATCGCGGCGTTCGTCAAAAACTGGCTGATGGCGGATGGCAATTGGGCCCCGGGCCGGCTTAATGCGATCCAAGTACTGTTCCCGGGTGAAGACCCGGCCGACATGGAGTTCGCGATCCCGGAATTCAACCACCGCTGATGAAACGGACAATTATCATCCGGGACGCCGACGCATCCGCCCCGGCGGCCACGCCCGGCGCGCCCCAGACACGCTCCCACAAAGCCCGCGCCGTGCTCACGGTGCTGTGTGCCTTGATCGCGGACGGGCTGCAGTGGGTGCTGCCCTTCCTCTGGCCCGTGTGGGATGGCGCGATGGTCATTGCCATCCTCGTACTCTGGGGCCGGCGCTGGGAAATCCTGGTCGCGGTCGTTCCCGAGCTGATTCCCGGGCTGGAGCTGGCGCCGACTTGGACGATCTTCGCCGGCTACCTCGTGCTGGGTCGCCGGAGCGGGCAGCCGTCGGCAAAATAAGACATTTATTTCCAATATATTGCCCAGCTTTGACTACAAAGGTTAGGGGCTGACCCCATCGTTGGTAGACCCATCGTTGGTAATTTTGGGCTTAATTCCACCGGGCTCCGCATTGACCGGGGTTGGGGTAGCCGGCTGACTCGGCGGCACTATGGAATGGCTTTCTGATCCCCAGATCTGGATTTCGCTGCTCACGCTGACTGCGCTCGAGATCGTCCTCGGCATCGACAACGTCATCTTCATTGCGATCCTGGCGGGAAAACTGCCCCACGCGCAGCAGGCCAAGGCGAGGCAACTCGGCCTGTCGCTGGCGCTGATTACGCGCATTGCGCTGCTCTGCAGTATCTCCTGGCTGATGGGACTCACGAAGGTGCTCTTCACCCTGCCGGTGCTGGACGCCGGGATCACGGGCAAGAGCCTCATCCTGCTGGTGGGCGGACTTTTCCTCATTGGCAAGAGCGTGGTGGAGATCCACGAAAAGCTGGAGGGGGCCGACGGCCACGGCACCGATGGCCGCAAACCAGCCTCATTCCGTGCCGCCATCGTGCAGATCCTGATCCTCGACATTGTGTTCTCACTGGACTCGGTCATCACCGCGGTGGGGATGGCGAATCACCTGTGGGTCATGATTGTGGCGGTAATCTTCGCGCTCGGCGTGATGCTGATGTTTGCGGGGAAGATCGGGGACTTCGTCAACCGTCACCCGACACTGAAGATGCTCGCGTTGAGTTTCTTGATTCTCATCGGCGTCACGCTGGTGGGCGAAGCCCTCGGCCAGCACATCCCGAAAGGCTACATCTACTTCTCCATGGCCTTCGCCTGTCTGGTCGAAATGTTGAATCTCCGCCTGCGTGCGAAGAGCCAACCCGTGGAGCTGCATCAGCCATATCGGTAAGCCGCGCGGTGCGCGGCGGAGATCGGAGTTCGCAGATCGGAGTTCGGCCTTACCCACGGTCGAACAATCACGGGTAGAATTTCCGATCACGAGATCGAGTTGCCGGATATCAGCCGCTCGTCCCGATCTCCGAACTGCGATCTCCGCTTCGCCCGGGGGCGAAGCTACTTTCCGGCGGCGGCGATCCAGTGGTCCACTTCCAAGGCGAGGACGTCGAGGGGCATGGAGCCGCCGCGGAGGATGAGGTTGTGGAATTCCTTGATCGAAAACTTGGGGCCGAGGGCGGCCTTCGCCTTTTCGCGCAGCTCCAGGATGCGCAGCTGGCCGATCATGTAGGAGCAGGCCTGGCCGGGCCAGACGATGTAGCGCTCGGTCTCGGCGGGCGTGAAGCCGTAGTCGATGACCTGCTGGCGTGTCCATTTCAGGTTGTGCAGGCCGGTGTCGGCGACGAGCCGGCGGGCGCGGAAGAGCTGTAGGTTCAGATAGCCGAGCTTTCCGGGCAGGTCGCCGTCGTACCAGCCGTTCTCCGCGGCGAGCCGCTCGGCATAGAGCGCCCAGCCCTCGGTGTAGGCGGAGTTGAAGCCGAACACGCCGAGCTTCCGGTAGCGCGGCAGCTCGGTGGATTCCTGCTGGTAGGCGATCTGGAAGTGGTGGCCGGGGACGGCCTCGTGGTAGGCGGTTGATTTCAGGCCGGTGCCAAGCCAGGTCGTGCGCGGAGCGAGATCAGGCAGCGGCAACCAGTAGATGCCGGGCTTCGAGCCGTCGGGCGCGGGCGGGGAATAGTGGGCGGCGGCGGTCTTTTCGGAAAACGCCGGCTCGCGCATCACGGTGACCGGGGACTTGGGCCGCAGGTCGAAGACGTCGGCGGACCGGCGCTCGGCGTCGTGCACGAGGGCCTCGACCTTGGCGACCAGCTCGACGCGCGGATCGGGCTCGGCGGGCGGGTTCAGCGTGGCGTTCAGTTTTTCAATGCGGGCCTGGATGGTGCCGTCCTTGTAGCCCAGCTGCTGGAGGATCGCCTCAATTTCCGTCTCAAGGTGCGTGACCTCGCGCAGGCCGATGGCGTGAATCTCGGCGGGGGTCAGCCGGGTGGTGGTGAGTGAAGCCAGGTTGTTCGCGTAATAGGCTGCGCCCTGTGGCAGGCGCCACACGCCGGCGTCATCGGTCGCATGGGTCAGCTGTTCGGCGAGCAGGGCGCGCACCCGCGTGTAGGCGGGAAGGATGCGTTCACGGACCTCCTGCTCGGCGGTGGCGACGGATTTCGCGTGCGACCCGGCTGACACGGCTGTGCCGAGGGTGGCGATGCGCTGGTTGAGGGAGGAGACCAAGACGTTGGCTGCGGGCTTGACGGCGGTGAAGCCGTCGAGCTGCTCGATCACGCGTTGCAGGACGAAGCGCGGCGGGAGGAGGCCGGCGGACGCCGCGGCCTTCGCCTCGGCGATGCCCTCGTCAATGCGCGGCGCCACGAGCGCGAGGCGGGCGAGGTAGTTTTCGACGTCGCGCGGGTTGCGGATCGGGTGGGTGGTGGTGAGGAAGTTGACCAGGCCGAGGTGCAGGCCGCCGAACTGCTCGAAGACGAACCGGTGGGAAGCGAATTCCGCGCCGGCCACGGCGTCCTGGAGCGTCCACTTGATCACGGCCGCGGATGTCCGTTGCGCGGGCGTGAGCGAGGCCTCGGGAAAAGCCGCGAGGGCGGCCAGGCCCTCGCGGGCGAGGGCCGCGCGCTTCTGGGCAGCCTTGACGCCGAACGTCTGGCCGAAGGCGCCGCCGAGCGTGAGCTGGCGGTCGATTTTGTCCTGTTCCGGGCCGGAAAAATATTGCGTGCGCGTGGCGAACTGCGGATTCAACCGCACCCATTGGGCGGAAAAGTCATCCGCCCACGAGTCGAAGGCCGGCGCCGCGGCACGGAGGGGAGCGGCGAGGAGGGAGAGCAAGACCGTACCGAGGAGGAGAAGTCGGGTTATCATGGGGCGGCGGGTGATCAGTCGGTTCCTATTAGGAAAAACCGATGAGGGGCGGGGTTTCATATACGAACATATAAGAAACGCCGGCGTCTTTACTGCAATTTTAATGCATTTGCGAGGCGTTCATCGCTGAAACGACGTGGGGTTTAGTCGCCTAGCCAGACTAAATTCCTGCTCATTGGCATCAGAATCAACGGGCAATTATTCGCAGCCTTCTCCTTCGAGATGGCTTCAAACCCAAACCCCTGCAGTGGGATAAGCAGTAGATTCCGGCGTTCAGGGGATCGAGGGTGCGCAAAAAGGAATGCTCCGGCCTGCTCTCTGCCAGGAAATGAAAAGGCCCAGCTTACGGCTGGGCCTAGAAAACAGCATTAACCCCTCGAACCAGACTCAGCGATATTCCTCGCCCGTGATGGAGTTGATGATCTTGAAGTTCTCGACGTGGTAGTTGAGGTCGGCGCGGAAGGCCAGTTTCACGCCGAAGAGCTTCTCGACGCGGACGAGCAGCTCGGCGTCCTCACTGCGGAGGCGTTCGAGGATGCTCGGGTGGACGAGGACGCGCAGGTTGTACTCCTTGCCGTCGTTGCGCAGCTGGAGGCGGCGGGCGACGGAGGAGAGCTTGCGCTGGAGCTCGACGGAGACGGTGGTGGCGCTCTTCACGATGCCGCGGCCGCGGCAGTACGGGCAGTCGGTGTAGAGGTTGGACGAGAGCGACTCCTGCTGGCGCTGGCGGGTCATCTGGAGGATGCCGAGCGTCGAGATGGGGAGGATGTGGTTCTTGGCCTTATCCTGGGACATTTCCTGGACCATCTTCTCGTACACGGCGTTGCGGTGCCGGCGCTCCTTCATGTCGATGAAGTCGATGATGAGCAGGCCGCCGAGGTTGCGGAGGCGGATCTGGCGGGCGGCCTCGGCAGCGGCCTCGAGGTTGACGGCGTAGATGACATTCTTCTCGTCGCCGCCGCGGGACTTGTGGGAGCCCGTGTTGACGTCGATGGAGATGAGGGCCTCGGTCTCGTCGATGACGATTTCGCCGCCGGAGGGGAGCGGAACCTTGCGCAGGCCGGTCTGCTCGATCTGGCGCTCGATGTTGAAGCGCTCGAAGATCGGGATGCTGTCGTTGTAGAACGCGATCTTGCCGGCGGAGCGCTTGGAGATCTGGGCGACCAGCTGCTGCGTGTGGGCGTGGTCCTGCTTGTTGTCGATGAGGACGCGGTCGACCTCCTCGGTGAGGAAGTCGCGGACGGTGCGCTCGACGAGGTCAGGCTCCTGATAAAGGCAGGCGGGGGAGCGCTGCGACTGCATCTTGGAGGTGATTTCCTGCCAGGTTTTGAGGAGGATGTGCAGGTCGCGGACGAAGTAGCGGGACTTTTTGCCCTCGCCGGCAGTGCGGACGATGACGCCCATGCCCTCGGGGATGGTGAGCTCGTTGATGAGGGTCTTGAGTCGCTTGCGCTCCTGGGGATCCTCGATCTTGCGGGAGATGCCGCAACCGTCGCTGTAAGGCGTGAGGATGAGGTAGCGGCCGGGGATGGAGAGGTTGGTCGTCGTACGCGGGCCCTTGGTGCCGATGGGACCCTTGGTGACCTGGATGACGATGTCGGTGCCGGGCGGGTAGAGGCCGGGGATGTCCTTGACGGTGGGCTCGGCGCCGCGGGCGGGGGCGTTCTTCTTCTTGTTCACGCGCACGACCTCGACGGAGGAGTCGGCGGCGGCGGGGAGCATGTCCCAGTAATGGAGGAACGCGTTCTTGGTGTAGCCGATGTCGACGAACGCGGCCTTGAGGCCCGGGTCGAGGTTCTTGATGCGGCCCTTGTAGATGCCGCCGACCATGCGGTTGTCGGACTCGCGCTCGATCTCGAACTTCTCGAGACGGCCGTCGATGAGGAGCGCGACGCGCTTCTCGAGGGGCTCGGAATTGATGATGAGCTCGCGGTACGAGCCCTTCTCCTTTTTGAAGACCGACAGGATCTTCTGCAGCAACGGACGCTGCGTGGCGCGCTCGGCGGCGCCGGCTTTCAGTTCCGTGGCGCTGATGGGTGCGCCCGAAGTGGCGGGCGGGGGATTGACGAGCTCGGCGTCATATTTTTGGGCGACATCCGGCGGAACACCGGGTGTGGGGGGGGAGGAATCGCTCATGGCGGGTGGTGTGGGTTGGTTTCACGGGGCCCCGGGGTGCGGCAGTCGCGGCGCAGGAAATTCCGGCAGAGCGGTCGGTAGCGCGAAGAAGCGATTTCATGCGAAATCCTTCCTGAAGCGATAGACGCTCTGGACCAGTCCTTGCAGCAAGCAGCAACTAAGCACGAAGGAGCCACCGTAGCTGATAAAGGGAAGCGGTATGCCCGTGATGGGCACGAGCCCGATGGTCATGGCGATATTCCAAAACACATGCACCGCAAACAGCACCGTGACGCCGATGGCGAGCAGGGTGCCGAAGCGATCGCGGGCGAGGCCCGCGATGCGTATGCCGTTGAACAACACCAGACCAAACAGGCCGAGAACCGTGAGGCTTCCCAGAAATCCTTTTTCCTCGGCGATGACCGAGAAGATAAAATCGTTGTGTGCGACCGAGCGGGGCAGGTAGCCGAGCTGGGCCTGCGTGCCCTCGGTCCAGCCCTTGCCAGTGAGACCGCCCGAGCCGACGGAAATGAGCGACTGGCGCTGGTTCCAGCCCACGCCCATCGGGTCGATTTTGTCGGGCCAGATAAGCGAAATGATGCGGTTGCGCTGGTAATCGTGCAGGGGGATCCAAGACTGCGCCTCGTAGTTTCCCTTGTCGTTCATGTAGGAGTAGTTATGCGACTCCATGAAGCTCTTGTAACTCCAGGTATCCACCGCCACGACGCCTACGATGAGCAGAAAAGCGCCCAAAGCCGCCGCGAAAAACCGCGTGGAGAGCTTCGAGACATAGAGCATGGAAAAGACCATCGGGGGGAACACGATCGCCGACTTCAAGTCGGGTTGTAAAAAGATCAAGAGCACGGGTGCACCCACCGCAAGGGCCAATTTCCCCAGCACCCCGAGGGACTGCTGGACGGTGCCGATCTCGGACCGGACCAGCAGGCTGGCGGTCATCAGCAGGACGGCGATCTTGGCGGTCTCAGACGGCTGGTAGGAGAAGAACCCGAGGTTGATCCAGCGCTGGGAGCCATAGACGGTGGTGCCGATGCCCGGCAGCAGGACGAGCACCAGCGTGATCATGCACAGCGCGTAAAACCAGTGCGAGACGCTCAGCCAGAAGCGGTAGTCCACGAGCGAGACCCCGATGTAGATCGCCGCCCCGGTGGCCAGCCAGACGATCTGGGTCATCCAGTTGTTGCCGTGCACCGTCAGCTGCGCGCTGTAGATGAAAGCCACGCTGAACAGGCTCAGGCCGACGATCGCCAGCGGCGTCACCGCATCCCAGCGCCCGCGCGTCGTCGTTTTGAAGACGCTGATGTAATCGGTGGGCGAGGGTAGGTTCACGGCGAGGCGGCGACTTCATCCGCCGGGAGGGCCGGCTGCAAGTCCGCAACGGGGATGGCTTCGTCCGCCTGTAACTCCGCGAGGTGGCGGTTGGCCAGGCCGAGCGCGGTCCAGAACACCACCGCGCCCATCGGGCCCTCGAGCACGACGCCGACGCATGCGCTGAACCAGAGCACCCAGGCGATGCAGATGAAGCCGAGGGCATCGGAATCGCCCACTTGGAAGCAGCGCTTGGTCAGGGCACCCATGCCGACGGCCACTGCCAGCCACAGCGCCAACCCCACCGCGCCCATCCGGCCGAACACGGACATGATCATGCTGTGCGGGCTGCGGGTGGTGAAATCCTCGGCGCCGAGCAGCTCATACTCGACGAGGAAGCGGGCGGCCAAATCGTAGCCGAACCCGAGGCCGAAGACGGGGTTTTGCGCCATGACATCGCGCGAAACCGTGTTCCACCAGGTCAGCCGGAAGCGGTTGTTCTGGCCGGGATTGCCACTCTCCTCGTTGACGTAGGTCCCCGTGCCGCGCAGGTCGAAGATCGAGAGGGCGTGCTCGTAGGTCGAGTAAACCGCCGTCTGCTGGAGGTTCCGGTTGCTCAGGGCGGCAACGAAAATCACCGCACTCACCGCGGCCCCGACGATGAGCGTCTGCGCCAGGGCGATGCGCCAGCGCCGGGCGGCCAGCCACATCACCGTCACCAGCACGAGCGCGACCAGCGCGGCGCGGGACGAGGCCGTGGTGCCGAGCATCAGCAGGCTGGCGGCCGCGGGCACGAGCCAGAGCTTCACGTGGGTTTTCTCGTAGCGGGTCCAGAGCCAGAAAAATCCGGCGGCGAGGTACGCCGCAAGCAGGTCGCTCTTGTGAAAGACGAAGGGGATGCCGCGGAACGTGAAATGGACGAAAAAGAAACCCGGGGCGAGCTGCTCGATGGCGGCGATTACGGGCAGCACGACAAAAGTCACGGTCAGGGTCGACCGCAGCAGCCGGACCGAGGTCGCATGGCCGGCGCAGGCTTGGGCCAGGAAGAAAAACCCCGCGTAGTACACCATCGCAAAATCGCGGAGCGCGTAAAACCCGTGCGCGGCGAAGTCCAGCGGCAGCCGCGCGGTGCCGAGGAGGATCCACGCGAGCAGGGCATAATTGAGGCCGTCGCGAAACACCGCCTGCGCCTGCCCAAACGCCATGCGCGCGGCCATGGCGGGCACGGCGACGAGCAGGACGGCCTCGGCGGGCAGCAGCGGCACATCCGCGGACAGACTGAATTGCGCAAAGCCCCGGTTGCCCACGATGTACCCGAAGACCGCCCACGCCATCAGCCAGGCCTCGGGCAGGGCACCGCGGACCCATTCCATGGTCGCCCAGAGGAGCACGCCCACCACGAGCAGGCTGAACAGCAGGTGCTCATCGGCGATGCCGAAGCCCATGATGATCGCCGCCAGCGCCCCCACGGCGGCCACCAGTACGGTACGATGGGAGGGGTTCATGGGCTCAGAGGTTTTCCGCGGTCCGCGCGAGGGCCGCCCGGCAGGCGGCTTCGACGGACTCGACCGACCAGCGCTGCATGCAGGCCATCGGTTCCGCGGCATGGAGGCAACGCCCGGGTGAAAAGGGTCCCTGCTCGCACGGCAGGCAGGCGAGGCCCGGAGTGCGTAGGATTTGAAACCGCGGCGCATTCCAGGCGGGATCCCATGCGTAGGCCGAGGGCCCGCTGATCACCACGCCCGGCGTGCCGAGGGCGGAGGCCAGATGCATCGGCCCGGAGTTGTTGCCGACGAACAGCCGGGCGCCGGCGATTGCCTTGACCAGCTCCGCGAGCGTCCGGGTCTCAGGCCGGGCAACCCCGCGCGCCAGGGCGGCGCTGGAGGTCTCGGGCGTATCAATCCAGCTCACATCAAACTGCCGCGACAACCGGTCCGCTAGCGCGACAAAGCGCTCCAGGGGCCACCGCGTGTGGACCTGCTTGGAACCGGCATGAATCACGATCCGGCCGGGCGCCGGCTGGATTTCACTGACCAGATGGTCGAGATTGGGTGCGGGAGGTTCGGCGGGCCAGCGGTTGGTCGGGTCGAGCCGGGTCACGAGCGCGCGCGCGGTTTCCCAGTTCCATCGCGCCATGCTCCATCCGGGCGCGAGCGCCACTTCCGACGTGAGGGTATTGCGCAGGCGGATTTTCAGATTGGCGGCACCGACGCGGATCGGCGCGCCGGTGAATTTCGCCAGCCCGTGGGCCACGCTGCCCTGATCGTAGCTCACCAGCGCGGCATCGAAGCGCCGCGCCTTGAGCCGGGCGGCCCACGACACCAGTTCCCACGGCCGCTTCCACGCGGTGTTGAACCGATCCGGCCTGACTAGCAGCAGGTCACTCTCCGCCACGTCCGCCTGATACAATGCCGCGACCTGCGGGGCGGTGACGACCGTCAGGCGCCAGTCCGGGTACAACCGGCGGAGCGTCTGCACCACCGGCAGGAAGACCACGTTGTCGCCGAGGTGGTTGACCTTGAGGATCAGCAGATGCATCGCGGGCGTCAGAGCTTGGTGACCACGGCCTGCGTGAACCACAGGGGCACCACCGTCTCCGGCTTATCGAGGAAGAACTCGTCGAACGCGCGTTTCACGCCCGGCACGGTCGTGTCGCTGTAATCGTGGGTGACGATCAGTCCCCCGCGCACCATCCGCGGGTAGAACCACGCCAGGGCGTCGCGCGTCGAGGCCAGCAGGTCCACGTCGAGATGGACGAACTTGAAGCGCAGTCCGGACTCGCGCTCGAGGATCGCACCCGACGCGGGAAAAAATCCCGGGTGCAGGTACACGGCGGGATAGGTCGCGAGATAAGCCCGGACGTGTTCGACGCTCGTGTTGCCCGATTCGCCTTCCCGGAAGGCGCCATCGGTCGCGGAATTGACGGGGGGCATGCCGGCGAAGGTGTCGAAGAGGTGCAGGTCGGCGCCGCCCTTGGCAGCGGCGATGAACTTGGCGCTGCCACCGCGATACACGCCGACCTCGGCGAGCGCGCCGGGCAGGCGGGCCACGCTCTGCGTGAGAATCCAGAGGTTATAGCGTTCCTCGAGCACCTGCAGGCCCTCGCCCTCGCGGAGGCTCTGGGCCTGCAGCGCGAGGAAGCCGCGGTCAGTGCAGAGCCGGTGCTTGCCGATCTTTTTCCAGCGGAACCAGACCTGCGGGTGGCGCTCCAGCAGCCACGCGATGAAATGATGCCGGGCCCGGTTGAACATGCTCAGAGGATGACGGCAGTCGCGCCGGGCGTCGAATTCTTCCGGGCCAGATCCTGTGCCGCCGCCACACTGGCGCGGAAGAACAACGGCAGTGCGCCGAAGGTGGCGCCAGCCGCGAGCGCCGCGACCACGCCGGTGCCGCCAAAATAGCTTCCGAGCCCACCCACCGCCGCGAGGGTGCAGATGTGGGCCGCCGCGACCGGCAGCGCCACCCGCTCCAGCCGGCCGAGTCCCAGTAGAAAATAACTCAGCGTCTGGCCGAACATGGCGGCGCTGATCCAGGTTGCGACCAGCCACGCAGTGACGGCGCCCGGCACGGCCGCGCCGGCGCCGAGCCAGAGATGGATGATCGGCGCCAGGCCGGCGGCCACGAGGGCCAGCCCGGCGCAGAGCGCGGCCGTGAAAACCAAGGCCAGCCGCAACGAGTGCCGGACCCACGGAAGCTCACCGCGCCCGGCGGCCTCGGCCCACGCCGGCCACAGCGGAGCCAGGGCGATGGCGTGTGCCTGCTGGACGGTGCCGAAGAGCCGCTGCAGCACGGAAAACGCGGCACTCACGTCATAGCCGCCGAACCGCGCGACGGCCGCGGGCGCGGCGGCGGTCAGCAGGGCGCCGGCGAGGTTGGGTGCCGCGAATTTTTTACCCGCCTGCCAGATTTGGCCGACCGTGGCGGAGTCTGCCGGCGAGGGGCCGGACCAGCCGAGCCGGCGGGTAACGTGCCACGCGGTCAGCGCACTGGGCAGCAGCTGTCCGAGGCAAAGCAAGGCCACGACGGGCACGAGGCCGGCACTGCCGGTCCGGGCAAAAAGCCAGAGGGCGAGCAGGGTGCCGACATTGGCCGCGGCGGTCCAGCCAGCCGCGATCCATCCGAATTGCAGGGCTGCGGCGAGTCGCGGACCGGCGGAAAGCGGCACGCCGGCCGTGGTGGCGACGGCGATGAGCAGCCAGCAGAGTTGCGACTGATGGCCGGGCGCGCCGGCCGGGACCGCGAGCAGGCGACTCCCCAGCCACCAGGCCGCGGGGGCGGCGAAGATGAACCAGGCCAGGCCGAGATCGAGCAGGAGGCGCACGCCGCTGGCATAGGTTCGCCGCAGGCCGGCCGCATCGCCGCGCGCCCAGGCCTCGGAGAGTTTCTGTTGCAGGGCCATGGCCGCGCCGAGATCGGCGAACTGGGAAAGTCCCACGAGGGCCACGAGCGCCATGACCCACCCGAACGTCCGGGTGCCCAGCAGGCCCAGCAGCAAGGGGATCAGGGCGAGCTGGCAGAGTCCCGACACGACGCGCGCGGCGACCAGGGCCCCGGCGTTTTGCCCGACCCGCCACCAACGGCGCCGGCCGGAGGGGAGGGAGTCAGCAGAAGGGGCGGGAGGACTCATGCACAGCGACGAGAGATGCCGGGCACGCCGGGAAACTCAAGACTGCGGGAATTGTGGGGCTATTTCTTCGTGGGTTGCGTGCTGGCACGCAACGTGGCGCGCCAGCGCGCCACCTACGGGAAACCAAAACGGGGTTCGGCCCGGGGCGGGGATTTTCGTCTGGCGCGGCGGGGCGCGTCCGCAACACTGGCCGAGTGGCCCCGAAGCTCGCCTTCAGTCTGCTCTGCGAAAATCCGCGCCGACGCACGGGGCTGACCACGCTCTTCCACGGGTTCATCGCGGAGGCGCTGCGCCAGTTCCCCGACGTGCGCTGGCTGCTCTTCGCCGGGCCGGAGCAGCCGTGGGAAATCAACGACCCGCGCGTGGAGGTGGTGCGGGATTTTCCCGCCAACGACCGGCGGGCGGCGCGGTTGTGGGCGGATCATTTTCGGGTCGCGCCCGAGGCGAAGCGGCGCGGGGCGGCGGCGTTGCTAACGGTGGGGTTTGTGCCGCTGCGGACGGCGGGCCTGCCGGTGGTGATGCAGGTATTTTCGCTGCACCATTTACAGGCCAGCGGCGGGATCGGGGCGTGGTACCGCCGGGTGGCCATTGCGCGAGGGCTGAAAAAAGCGGCGCTGGTAATCGCCAACTCGGCGTGGACGGCGGCGCACCTCAAACGCCGCGAGCGGGTGGTCGTGAGCCCCGAGGGATTGGATCACGGCGGGTTTTGTCCCGAGGGACCGACGGGGGGTGAAGGACTGCCGCCCCGGTACCTCCTATGGACGGCGAATTTTTATCCGTACAAACGCGCGGAGCTGGCCCTCGCGGCGTATGAACGACTCGCGCCGGAGCTGCGGGCGCAATTTCCGCTCGTGCTGGCCGGCGGCGACTGGAACGGCGGCCGGGCGCGGGCGGAGGCGCGGGCGCGGGCGCTGGGCGTGGCGGAGCAGGTGAAGTTTCTCGGCTGGATCGACGATGCGGCGCTGCCGGCGCTGTACCGTGGGGCGCGTGCCCTGGTGCTGCCGACGGCGGAGGAGACGTTTGGCAAGAGTGTGACGGAGGCGATGGCCTGTGGGTGTCCGTGCGTGCTGCAGGAACTGCCGGTGCTGCGCGAAGTCGCGAAGAGTGCGGCGTGGTTCGTGGATTTCACCGACTCGGCGGCGGCGGGCGAGGCGCTGCGGCGGATCTGCACGGACGAGGCGTTGGCCGCGGAGTTACGGACGGCGGGGCTGAAGCGCGCGGCGGATTTCAGCTATGCGCGGCTCACGCGGGAGCGCGTGACGGCGATCTTGGAAACGTTGAAGGCGACGCCATGAATCCTCCCGTGGAAAACCGTTGGAGTCGCTGGTGGCCGGCCCTGCTCTGCGCGGCGGCGGGGGCGGCGGTGTTTCAGTTTTTCGGCAACGCGTCGTTTGGGTACATCAAGTCGGCGTCGTTGTTCTGGTGGTGGGGCTACCAGTGGGTGAATCCGGAATCCGAGACGGAGCATGGGCTGATCATCCTCGCGCTGAGCGCTTGGCTGGTCGTGCGCAATTTGCGCAAAACGGAGATCGGAGATCGTAGATCGGAGATCGGGAGTCTGGCGTCGGCGCAAAATTCGCCTGAACTCCGAACTCCGAGCTCCGATCTCTGCGCGTTGCGCGCCTGGCCGGCACTGTGGGCCATGGTCGCTGCGCTGGCGCTGCATCTGGTGGGTTTCGCGGCGCAGCAGGCGCGGGTGTCGGTGGTGGCGCTGCTGTTGTTCACCTGGGGCGTGCTGCGGCTCGGCGGCGGCCGGCGGTGGGGCGCGGCGGCGATGTTTCCGCTCGGGTTTTTGGTGCTGGCGATTCCGTTCAGTGCCCTCGATTCCGCGGGTTTCTGGCTGCGGCTGTGGGTGATCAAGGCGAGCGCGGGGCTCGCGCACGCGGCGGGGGTCGGGGTGTTGCAAAACGGCACGCAGCTGCTGGCGCCGGATGGACGCTACAGCTACGACGTCGCGGCGGCGTGCTCCGGCGTGCGCTCGCTGATGGCGCTGCTCGCGCTGTCGCTGTTGCTGGGCTATCTCAATTTCCGCTCGTGGGGGCGGCGGGGGGCACTGGTGCTGCTGTGTTTCCCGCTAATTTACCTGGGCAACGTCGCGCGGATTTCGACGATTGTGTTCGCGGGCCAGTGGGGCGGGCAGGGTTGGGGCGAACGCGTGCACGAGGTCATGGGCTTCGGGGTGTTCGTGATCGTGCTCGGCGGGGAGCTGATTGCGGCGCGCGTCATGGCTCGGTGGTGGCCTGAGGCGGCACGCGAGCGGGCCGCGGGGATCGGAGATCGCAGATCGCAGATCGGCCAAGCCGTCAGTCCGCAGAGTCCGGTCCCCGATCTCCGATCTTCGAACTCCGATCTTCGCGCGCCGCGCGCAGATATCGGCGCGTCGCGGGCCTGGACCGCTGCGGGTGCATTCGTCGTGTTGGTGATGGGTGAAATGCTTTTCCTTGGGCACCTCGCCTCGTTGCCGCCGCGCGGGCAGGTGGGGGTGCGGCTGGCGGCGGACGGGCTGAATCCGGTGGAGCTGCCGGTGTTTCTCGGCACGGAGTGGATCGGGCGGCGCACGGAGGTGACGGCGGCGGAGCGGGCGATACTGCCGCCGGATACGGGTTACTCGCGCAAGGATTACGCGGCGGTGTCGAATTCGGCGCAGCGGGTGTTTTTTTCGATCGTGCTGAGCGGACGCGACCGTTCGTCCATTCACCGGCCGGAGCTGTGCGTGGTCGGGCAGGGCTGGACGATCCAGGCGGTGACGGAGCATCGGTTCTCCACGCCGGGCCGGGTGCCGGGGGGATTTCCGGCAACGGTCCTGCACGTGCGGCGCGAGGTCCAGACGCCGCGCGGGGTCGTGGTCGTGCCGCAGCTCATCGTTTACTCGTTTGTCGGCGGCGACACGATTGAGCGCACGTACTGGCGCCGGCTGGCGCGGGATGCGTGGAACCGCGTTTTCCATGCGCGTGCCGACCGCTGGGCGTATGTGCTGATGCAAACCGATGCCCGCGAAGGTGAGGCGGCGGCGTTGGCGCGAATGCAGACGGTGCTCGACCAAACCCGGCCGGCTTTTGAAAAGCCGCCCGGAAGTACCAAGTAACAAGGATCGAGCGCCAAGGATCGGTTGATCGGCTGCTGGATTTGATCCTTGGCACTTTCGGCGGCCACGAGACAGGAGTAGCAAGCATCAAGTAACAAGGGACTTCCGAATGAAGCGGCCAAGTTTTGGCACTTGCCACTTGTGACATGGAACCTCCTTCACCTACCGTGCGCGTCCCTTGATTTTCGCCTTCGCAGCCCCGCTTACGGCCCTGACCGCCGAACCCGACCTTACGGACTGGTCATTTCCCGTCGCCCTGCTGGTGGGCGGAGGCATCGGCTTTCTGGTGGTCTGGGTGCTGACCCGTCACACGCGCCGCGTGGCACATGAGCAGGCGGCGGAGCTGTCCGAAGTTGCGCGCCGCGAGGCGGCGGTGGCGGCCGAGGAAATGAAGCAGAAGGCCGAGGCGGAGATCCAGGCCAAGCGGGCCGAGGCCAACCGCGAATTTGACCGCCATGAGATCGAGGCGGACGTGCGGCTGCGTGAGATCCGCGCCCACGAGGAGTCGCTTTCGCTCCTTGATTACCAGTTTGAACAGAAGCAGGAGCGCCTGAGCCGCGAGAACGCCGCCGTGCGCCAGGCGCGCGATGCGATCCGCGCTCTGTCCAAGAGCGTGCGCAAACGCCTCGAGGGTGTTTCCCAGATGGATGCGGAGGAAATCCGCCGCGCGCTGCGCGAGGAAGTGCAGCTCGAGTGCCAGGACGAGTTGCGCACCCTCCGCCGCGACCTGATGGAGAAGTCGGAGCAGGAACTGCAGACCGAGGCGCGCCGCATCCTCGTCGCGACGATGCAACGGCTCGCCAGCAAGGCGGAGAACGACATGACTTCCACGCAGGTCGCGCTGCCGAGCGAGGACATGAAGGGCCGCATCATCGGCCGCGAGGGCCGCAACATCAAAGCCTTCGAGTCGACCACCGGGGTCACCATCCTGATCGATGAGACTCCGGGCGTGGTGCTGCTGTCATCGTTCGATCCCGTGCGCCGCGAGGTGGCGCGCGTGGCCCTCGAGGCGCTGGTCAAGGACGGGCGCATCCATCCGGCGAGCATTGAGGAATTCGTGAAGCGCGCACAGGACGAGATGGACCTCACCGTGACGCAGGCGGGCAACGACGCCGTGGCGAAGCTGAACATCAACGGCCTGCACCCCGAGATCATCAAGCTGCTCGGCGGGTTGAAATACCGGTTTTCCTACAACCAGAACGTGCTGGACCACTCGATCGAGACGGCGTTTCTCGCGTCGATGCTGGCGAGTGAAGTCGGGCTTGACCCGAACGTGGCGAAGCGCGCGGGCCTGTTGCACGACATCGGCAAGGCCGCCAACGCTGAGCTGGAGGGCAGCCACGCGCGCATCGGGGCCGAGTTCATCAAGCGCTACGGCGAGACGCCGATCGTCGTGAACGCGGTGGCCGCGCACCACGAGGAAGTGAAGCCGGAGACGGTTTACGCCGGCCTCGTGATCCTCGCCGACACGATTTCCGCGGTGCGCCCCGGCGCGCGCGCCGAGTCGTCCGCGATCTACGCGCAGCGCCTGGAGAAGCTCGAAAAGCTGGCACTCGGGCTGGAAGGCGTGCAGCAGGCGTTCGCCATCCAGGCCGGCCGCGAGATCCGGGTGGTGGTGGCGCCGCAGACCGTGACCGACGACGGGGCGCGCGAGCTGGCGAAGCAGTTGCGCGCGAAGATCGAGGCGGAGCTGCAGTACCCCAGCTCGATCAAGATCACCGTCATTCGTGAACAACGGTTCACAGAGACGGCGACCTGAGGGTTTCCCGCCAAACACCCGAAACGCCCGAAAATCTGAGGCGGAGGCCGAGGTCGCCCGCCTTGGGATTTGAGGTTTTCTTTCGTGTCGTTCGCGTGTTTCGTGGGGACAAATGCCTGACAAGAAAATCCTCGAGACCTTCCCGAATCCCTCGCCGGCGCGCGACTACCTGATCGAGCACACGCACCACGAGTTCACTTCGCTGTGCCCGATGACGGGGCACCCTGACTTCGCGGACATCACCGTCAGCTACGTGGCGGACAAGAAGTGCGTCGAGCTGAAGTCGCTGAAACTGTATTTCCACGCCTTCCGCAATGAAGGTATCTTCTTTGAGGCCGCGACGAACAAGATCTGCGACGACCTCGGCAAGGCGCTCCAGCCGCGCCAGCTGACGATCATCGCCAACTGGAAAGCGCGGGGTGGATTTACCTCGCGGATCACGGCCAGCTGGGCGGCGAAGAAGCCGCGCTAGGCCGATTGCGGATTGAGCGCCTTGATCACCGCGGCGTGCAACGCGGGGGTGGCGGCGACGGTGGATTCGGCGGGGTAGGCGGGGCCGCCTTGCCAGTCGGTGATGATGCCGCCGGCGCCGCGGATGACGGGGACGAGGGCGGCGATGTCCCAGGGATTCATGATCGGGTCGCACATCACGTCGGCGAGGCCGGCGGCGACGAGAAGGTAGCCGTAGCAGTCGCCCCAGGTGCGCACGAGCTTGGCGCGCTGGCGGAGCGCGCTGAAGGCGTCGCCGTTCTGGTACTTCGACGGGTTGAAGGGATCGCTCGTGAGAAAGGTGGCATCCTCGATGCGGGCGGTGGAGCGCACGCGCACGGGGCGGCCGTTGAGCGTGGTCGTGGTGCCGTCGCCGATCATGAGCTGCTGCAGGATCGGCTGGTGGATGGCGCCGAGGACGGGCTGGCCGCGGTGAAGGAGGGCGATGAGCGTGCCCCAGAGCGGAACGCCGGTGATGAAGGACTTGGTGCCGTCGATTGGGTCGAGCACCCAGACGAACTCGGCGTCGGGACGGTCGCTGCCGAGTTCCTCGCCGATGATGCCGTGGGTGGGGAACTGGGCCTTAATTAATTTTCGCATCAGCTCCTCGGCGCCGCGGTCCGCGAGGGTGACGGGGGTGGCGTCGCTCTTGGTCTCGACGACAAGGTCGGTGCGGCCGAAATAGGGGCGGATAAAGTCGCCGCTTTGGGTGGCGAGCTCGGTGATAAAGGAGCGATACGGGGTCAGATCCACGAGACCTTTGAACCACGAAACACACGAAACACACGAAAAATGCTCGGGTGGTGAAACGGGACATTTTTTACAGGAGGGAACAGAGGCCACGGAGGGGTGGAAAGATGGGGAGCCGGAGCGGGAATTCGCGGCCTTATCCCGGGAAAATCTCCTCGCGCCACCTTCAACCCTTCCCGCACCCTTGACCGAGTCATTTATGTCCTGGACGCAGCAGCCGATCTTCTTCGTGGATTTCGAGGGTAGCCGGACCTCCGGCATCCTGGAGTTTGGCGTGGCGGAGGTGGTTGGGGGAAAAGTGACGACGACCCGCACGCGGCTTTGCCGGGCGATGGGGTCGGTCCGGCCGGAGGATGTGGCGGTGCACGGACTGGAGGCGGCGGTGCTGGCGGAGGAGCCGCCGTTTGCGGATGAGTGGGAATACTTTGCGGGGCTGCGGGAGCGCGGGCCGCTGGCGGCGCATTATGCGGGTGTGGAGAACGGGCTGCTGAAGTCGGTCTGGCCTTATCCGCGCAACTCGCCGGATTTTGCACGCCCGGGGGAGAGTGTGATTGAGTGGGGGCCTTGGGTGGATTCGGCGCGGCTCTACGCCCAGTTTTACCCACAGTTTGATTCGGGGCGGCTCGAGACGCTGGTGGCCGCGAGCGGATTGCAGGCCGAGCTCGATGCCTTGGCGCAGGAACAGTGTCCGCCGCAACGGCGGCGGTATCACGCGGCGTTGTACGATGCTTTGGCCGGCGCGCTGCTGCTCGCCTCACTCGCCCGCGAGCCGCGGCTGGCAGAGCTGACCGTGATGCAACTGCTGGCGTTCAGCACGCTCGATGGAGACAAGCGCGACGCGCTGCAGCAGCGGAAGTTGTTCTGATCCAAGGCAGTTTATCGCGAAAGAGCGAAAGAGCGAAAGAGCGAAAGGGCGAAAGGGCGAAAGATCGGAATTATGTTTCGTGCTTTAGCTCTTTTGAGATTTTGCGATCTGGATCGGATAATTTTTCAGGCCGGTTTTTTGCGCGATTACGCGCAACAGGAACAGCGGATTGGTTTTTAGATAACGCGGCCCCAATCTTCGCGGTTCGGTGGCGAGGCGGAAGAGCCACTCGAGTCCGCTGCGCTGCATCCAGCGCGGGGCCTGGGGCACGCGGCCGGAGTGGAAGTCGAAGGCGGCGCCCACGCCGATCAGCAGGCCGGTATCGAGGGTGCGCCAGTTCTCAGCCATGAATCGCTCCTGTTTCGGCGTGCCCAGGCCGACCCAAATGATGTCGGGGTGCGTGCCGGTGACGTCGGCGCGCAAGGTGCCGGTTTCATCGGCGCCGAGCGGACCGTAGGGCGGGGTGAACGTGCCCACGACCTCGAGCCCAGGAAAACGCGCGCAGAGTTTTTCGCGGAGCCGTTCCGCCACGCCGGGTCCGCCGCCGTAGAAATAATGCCGCAGGCCAGAGGCGCGGCCGGCATCGCAGACCGCGAGCATCAGATCCGGGCCGTAAACCCGTTCGACCCCGGCTGGGCCCAGCCAGACGATCGGCATGCCGTCGGGGGTGGTGAGGTAGGACTCGTTGAGGATCTTTCGGAAAGCTGGATCCCGCCGCGCCTCGTCCACGGCATGGACGGGGGTCACGCACACGTAGCCCAGCGGGACGCCATTGCGCGCGCCGAGCACGAGGTCGCGCGCCTGGGCGAGGGTCAGGGCGGACACGCCGACGCCGAGCACGTTGTAGCGGGAGACCGACATTGGAAGGGGACGATACGCGGGGCGGGCACGAGCCCAAGGCGGAAACACCTTCGAACCAAAGTAACCTATTGGGTTACTTTGCCTCGGGGGGCTGCGTCCATCGACCCGGGTGATGCAGCCTGCCCCGCCGGCCCGGCCCGGGATCCGGTGATGTCCGGCGTACTTTTCTTGCACTGGCGCAGGGGAGGACTTCAAGCTGACCGGTTCCCATGGCTATTATCAGTTTACTCGATGTCAGTCTGAGCTTCGGCGGTCCGCCGCTGCTCGACCGCGTCAATCTCCAGATTGACCGGGGCGAGCGCGTCTGTCTGGTCGGGCGCAATGGCGCGGGCAAGTCCACGCTGATGAAGCTCATCGCGGGTGAGGTCAAACCTGACGACGGCCAGGTGTTCCGGCAGGCGGGCGCGGTCTTTTCGACGCTCCGGCAGGAAGTGCCGGCGGGGCTCGCGGGCACGGTGCGCAGCGTGGTGGAGGGCGAGGGCGGCAGCTACGAGGAGCACAACGACTGGGAGCGACACGACCGCGCGGAGCGGCTGCTGGAGCAGATGGGCCTGCCGGTGGACAGTGAGTTTGCGTCACTCTCGGCCGGGCAAAAACGCCGCGTGCTGCTGGCACGGGGCCTCGTCGAGGCACCGCAGTTGCTGCTGCTCGACGAACCGACCAATCACCTTGATTTGGAATCCATCCAGTGGCTCGAGGAATTCCTGCTCGAATGGGGCGGGGCGCTGCTGTTTGTGACGCACGACCGGGCGTTTTTGCGGAAGATTGCCACGCGCATCGTGGAAGTGGACCGCGGCAAGCTCATCGGCTGGGCGTGCGACTACGACACGTTCCTCGTGCGCAAGGAGGCGGTGCTGGAGGCCGAGGAGGTCGAGCGCGCGCAGTTCGACAAGAAACTCGCCCAGGAGGAGGTCTGGATCCGCCGCGGCGTGAGAGCGCAGCGCTCGCGGGCGAACAACCGCATTCATGCCTTGGAAACGATGCGGCTGGAGCGCGCGGCCCGGCGCGACAAGACGGGCACGTCGAAGCTGACGGCGCAGGAGGCGGACCGCAGCGGTTTCAAGGTCATCGCCTGCGAAGGCGCGGGTTTCAAATACGCCGACCGGTGGATCATCCGCGATTTGACGACGCGCATCGAGCGCGGCGACAAGATCGGCATCGTCGGTCCCAACGGCGCGGGCAAAACCACGCTGCTGCGTCTGCTGCTGGGCCAGCTCTCCCCCACGGTGGGCAAGGTTGAGCAGGGCACGCGGCTGGAAGTCGTGTATTTTGACCAGTTGCGCGCGCAGCTCGACGAAACGATGCGCGTGCAGGACGCGGTCGCCGACGGCAACGCGACGGTGACGATCAACGGCAAGACGCGCCACGTGATCTCCTATCTCGAGGATTTTCTCTTTGAACCCGGCCGGGCGCGCACGCCGATCAAGGCGCTCTCCGGCGGCGAGCGGAACCGGCTCCTGCTGGCGCGCCTGTTCACGAAGCCCTGCAACGTACTCGTGCTGGACGAACCGACCAACGACCTCGATGCGGAGACGCTGGAACTGCTGGAGGACTTGCTCGTGGAGTTCGGCGGCACGCTGCTCCTGGTGAGTCATGACCGGGCGTTCCTGAACGAAGTTTGCACCAGCCTGCTGGTGTTCGAGGGCGAGGGAAAGATCACGGAGTACGTCGGCGGCTACGACGATTGGCAGAAGGAAAAGGCCCAGAAGGCCGCGGCCGCGGCGGCCGCCGCGGAGCAGGCGAAGCGGGCGGCGAAGGATGCGTCGGCGGCGCCGGCGTCCGGCAAGAAAACCCGCAAACTTTCCAACAAGAAGCGCGCCGAGCAGGAGGCGTTGCCGAAGACGATCGAGAAGCTGGAAGCGGAACAGACTGAACTGACGGCCAAACTAGCCGACCCCGTGTTTTTTAAGAAGCCCGCGGCTGAGGTAAAGGAAGCGACGACGCGGCTGCACGGCATTGAAGCGGAGCTGGCTGCGGCCTATGCGCGCTGGGCGGAGTTGGAGGAATAGCGCTAAGCGCTATTCGGAGATCGGATCTTCGAAGATCGAAGATCGGGTCGGAGATGCCTAGGGTAGGGCGGAGTCTTTGACCCGCCGTGGATTGTCATTGCGACTCTGCTGTCCAGCAAAGCGGCCTCGCGGGACGACGCGGCAATCCATCCCCTCGACTTGGCTCGGGGCCTGAGCCTGTCGAACGGCCGGATGGATTGCCACGTCAGCCCGTTGGGCTTCCTCGCAATGACAATCTTGGGGCGCCAAGCCGGGGCGGGTCGAAGACCCGCCCTACTTTCCGAACCTCGCGATCACCACATCGAGTTTCACCTCGGCGAGCGACGCCACCTTCAGGTCCACGTGCTTGAAGTCGTGGTGAGCGGTGGACGGGTTGGGCGCGGCGACGACATGGAGGTTGGCGCGCTTGGCGGCGAGGCTGCCGGTGTGGGAGTCCTCAAACGCGATCGCCTCGTGGCCGCGGAGGCCGAAGCGGTTCAGGACGAGCTTGTAGAGGTCGGGCGCTGGCTTGGGCAGGGGGACGTCCTCGCGGCAGGCAAGAAATTCAAAGCGTTCGAGCAGGCCGAGGCGGGCGAGGTGGCGCTCGCAATGGGCGTGGCCGGAGTTGGAGGCGAGGCCAACGCGCAGCGGGTGGGCCCGGGCGGCATCGAGCAGGGCGACGACTCCGGGGAGGAGGGTCAGCTGCAGGTCGCGCTCGCGGTTGAAGGCCCGGCGCTCGAGTTCAAGCGCGGCGCGGTCGGCGCGTTTCTCGAAGGCATGCCACGGGTCGAAGGCATAGTCGGCGTGGCCGACAGAGCGCAGGAAGTGCTCGTAGTCAAAGGCCACGCCGTGGGCGGCATGGACGTCCGCGTAGGCGCTGATGAGGGCGGACTCGGTGTCGAGGATCAGGCCGTCGAAATCGAAAATTAGGGCTCTGATGGTCACGTAGGATTGTAGGGTGAAATTCTGCCTCGCTGCGTTTCTGCGTCTCTGCGTGAAGTTATGCTGCCCCATCTCCACCGGATGAACTCACGCAGAGACGCGGAGACGCAGTTTGAAAGACCAGTCAACGCGGCAGTCGTGACTTTCAACCTGTAACTTTCAACATTCAACTCCAAGGGCTATAGCCCTTGCGTATCCACCAGCCAGATGAGTGCGGCGCAGGCCGCGGCGCCGAGGTGGAGTTCGCGGGGGTTCACCTGGTCGATGCTGTCGGTGACGGTGTGGTGGTAGTCGAAGTAGCGTTGCGAGTCGGGGGTGAGGCCGGCGACGGGCACGCCCTGCAGCATCAGGGTGGTGATGTCGGCGCCGCCGGCACCCTGGGTGAAATTCCACACGCCCCACGGCTCGAACAGCGGGCGCCAGCGGGCGGCGCGCTCGTGGACGTTGCCCTGCGTGCTGCCGAGATTGAAGCCGGTGGGGGCAAAACCGCCGTTGTCGGTCTCGACGGCAAAAATGTGCCGCTCGGAGGCGGTCCGTTCGGCCGCGGTATAGGCGTTGGCGCCGCCCCGGCCGTTTTCCTCGTTGGTGAACAGCACGCAGCGGATCGTGTGGCGGGGTTTGAGGCCGAGGACGCGGAAGATCCGCATCACCTCGAACGACTGGACCACACCCGAGCCATCGTCGTGCGCGCCGGGAGCGATGTCCCAGCTATCGAGGTGGCCACCGACGAGGATGATCTCGTCGGGAAACTCCGCCCCGCGGATCTCGCCGATGACGTTGTGCGACAGCGCGTCGGGCAGCTTGCGGGCGTGGATCTCGACGTGAACGCGCAGCTGCGAATCGACGGCGAGCGCGGCGGAAAGCCGGTCGGAGGCGACCGTGCTGAGGGCGGCGGCCGGAATGGCCGGGACATCCGCGGGGAAGGTGGAGTTGCCCGTGTGGGGCACGTCATCGAGGGCGAGGGTGAGCGAGCGGGTGAGTGCGCCGGCCGCGCCAAATTTCGCCGCGACGCCCGGGCCCTGGTTGCGCTGGTCGCCGGCGACGCCGTAGGCCTGCATGGTGCGGAAGAACGTCGGGTCCATCGGGCGGTTGAAGAAGATGATTTTTCCGGCGACGCGGTCGCGTCCGAGTTTTTCCACCTCGGCGAGGCTGTGGACCTCGATGACGCCGGCGGTGAGGCCACCGGCGGGTGTGGCGGCGGAATTGCCCAGCGCGGCGGCGGCGAGCGGCGCCGATCCCTTGGCGCCGAGCAATTGTACGGACTCCGGCGCCCCGCGCTCCCAATGCGGCACCATGGCGTCCTGCAGGCGAACGTGCGTGAGGCCCATGCCGCTGAGCACCTGGGCGCCCCATTCGACGGCGCCCGCGAGGGATTTCGAACCGGCGAGCCGTCCCGGATAGAGCGTGGTCAGCTCGCGCAGCTGGTCATGGGCCTGCCCGTGGGCCAGCGCCTCGGCGAAAATCCGGTTCACCGTCTCGGCGGCGGGATCGGCCGGGGGCGGGGTGGGCTTGGCTGGGGCCGAAGGTTCCGCTGCGCCGACGAGGGTGGCGAGAATGAGGCCGGAGGCGAAAAACAGTGACGGTCGCATGGCTCAGGGTCTTCCCCGGCCGGAAATGAGACAAGGTGGAATCCGCGCTATGACCCGCGGTTGCCGGTCGCGAAAATTGTGCCACTGTGAGGCGTGTCCACGCCCACACTTGCCCAGCGCCTCGCGGAACGTGTCCGCCCGATAGAGCGGCCGGTGATGCGGCAGCAGTGGGTGCACCTGCTTTTTCTGCATTGGGCGTGGGACGCCGCGGCGGTGCAGGACACGCTACCGGCGGGGCTCACGGTCGACACGTTTGAGGGCCGGGCGTGGATCGGCCTGGTGCCGTTTTTCATGCGTCGCGTGCGGCCGGCGGGGTTTCCGGCGGTGCCGGGTGTGTCCAATTTCCTCGAGCTGAACGTGCGCACGTATGTCCACGATGCGGCCGGGCGGCCGGGGGTCTGGTTTTATTCGCTCGATTGCAACCAGTGGCTGGCGGTGAAGGTGGCGCGGGGCCTGTTTCATCTGCCCTACGAGCATGCGGTCATGAGCGCGGACATCAGCGTGGCGACTGGCGAAGTGGATTATGCTGCGGGCCGGTGCGGTCAGGCGGAAGAAAGCCGGTTTCTCTACCGGGCGACGGGGCCGGGGCGGGCGGCGGAGCCGGGCTCGCTGGAATTTTTCCTGGTCGAGCGGTACACGCTGTTTGCGCACGCGGCCCGGAGGCAGCGCCTTTATGCCGGGCGGGTGGCGCATGAGCCCTATCGGGTGGCCGGAGCGGAGGTGCCGGTGTGGGATGACGGGATGATGCGGCTCGCGGGCTTCGATGCGGCGGGCCGGCCGCCGGATCACCGCTGTACGGCGGCGGCGGTGGACGTGGAGGTTTTTCCGCTGCGAAGAGTGGGGTAGTGGGAGCTGCGGCGCCCTCGCCGCGGCCGGACGCTGAACGCGGCGAGGGCGCCGCATCCGCAATCAGTAGCTCAGAACCACTTTTTCTTCTTCAGGTAGATCACCATCAGGGCGGTGGTCACGAGGGTGAGGCAGGCGGCCCAGAGGTAGCCGTGGGGCGAGCGCAGTTCGGGCATGTGGTCGAAGTTCATGCCGTACCAGCCGCCGACCATCACCATCGGCAGGGTGACGGCGGTAAGCGCGGTGAGGAACTTGATGCCCTCGTTGGCCTCGAAGCCGGCCTTGTTGAGGAAAATGTCGAACGTCATCATCAGCCGCTCGTGATAGCTGCCGGCGGTGGCGTCGAGGCGGACGAGGTTGTCCCGCAGGTCGCGAAAATACGGCAGCATGGTGGCGCGGATGAGCTTGTTCTCCCCGCGCGCGAGGCGCTCGATCACCTCGCGCTGCGGGCCGACGATGGCGCGCAGCCGGGAGAAGTCCCCGCGGACCTTGAGAATCTCGGTCATGAAGGTCTGGGACGACGACTCCTTCGTGAGGACGCTCTCCTCGATTTCCTCCAGCTCCCCGGCGAGTTCGGTCATAACGGGCTGGTAGTTGTCCACCAGCAGGTCGAGCACGGTGTGCGCGAGGCGGTCGGGTCCGCGGGCGATGATGCCGGAGCTCTTGGTGACGCGCTCAATGGCGCCGGCCACGGATTTCAGCGGCGTGCGGTGGAAGGTGACGAGGTAGTCCTTGCCGATGAACAGATCGAGCTCAGTGGTGGCGAATTTCTGCGCCCGGGAGAAGTCCACCGCGTGCATGACGAGAAACAGGTAGTCCTCGTAATCCTCGACCTTGGGCAGCGAGCTCGGGATGACGCAGTCCTCGATGGCGAGGGGGTGGAACTGGAAGACGCCCTCGAGGATGGTCTTGATCTCGTCGTCGGTGGGGTTGTCGAGGTCGATCCAGAGGATGAGCCCCTTGTCGGCGCGGACGAGCCGCAGAGCCTCGATCGCGAGGTCCTGGCTGACGAGTTTGCCGTCGCTGAAGACAAAGGAGCGGATCATGGGCGGGTGGGTTGGTCCGGCCCGTTCGACTGGCTCAGGGCAGGCGGGGCGCTTTTCTCCTCGGCGGCGCGGATGACGCCAATGAATTCCTCCGGCGTGGCGGCGGCGAGCAGGGCCTCGCGGGTGGCGGCCTCGCGCAGCAGCTTGCAGAGGGCGCTGACGACGGCGAGGTAGTCGCCGGGCTTGGACTTGGGCGTGCCGAGCACGAAGAACAGCCGGACGAGTTCGCCCCCCTGGTCCATGGTGATGCCGGCGTCACTGCGGCCGACGGCGAGGACGATCTCCTTGACGTGCTCGGTGCGGGCGTGGGGCAAGGCGACGCCGTTGCCGAGGCCGGTGGTATCGAGCCGGTCGCGGGCGAGCAGCTCGTCATAGAACCCGGCGTAATTGACGACCTGCGGATGGCCGTCGAGCAGGCGGCCGATCTCATTGAGCACGGCGGTGCGCTTCGTGCTTTGCAGGTGCAGCGTGATGCGCGCGGGATCGAGGAGAGGAGTGATTTTTCCGGCCATGGTCAGGGATGGACAGCTGCGGCCAAGTCAGCCCCCCGCGCCGAGCTTGGCAAGGGCGGAAAGAAAAAGACCGCCGGCGAACCGGCGGCCCTTTTCGTCGTTCATGCTGAACGGAGTGAAGAATCCCGTTGGATCGGGTCAAAGGGCGCGGCGAAATCCCACTGGATTCTTCGCTGCGCTCAGAATGACAAACCCTAGCTGGCCGGCGGCGGCGCCGGGGCGGCGCCGCCCTCGGCGGTCTCGGCGATCTGCTCTTCCTCGGTCTCGACGATGCGCGCGATGCCCAGGAGCTTGTCGCCCTCGGCGAGCGTCACGAGCTTCACGCCCTTCGCGCCGCGGCCGGTCTCGCGGATCTCGGAGACGCGGGTGCGGATGCTCTGGCCCTTGGCGGTGAGGAGCATGACCTCGTCGTGGTCGTGGACGCTGAGCGCGTCGGCGACATTGATGGAAGCGTCGTCGGGGAGGTCGATGGCGATGACGCCCGAGCCGCCGCGGCTGGTGAGGCGGTAATCCCCGAACGGGGTGCGCTTGCCGATGCCGTCCTCGCGGGCGACCAGCAGGCGGGCGGCGGGATCGCACACCTCGATGGCCTTGACGAAGTCGCCGTCGTACTTGAAGCGCATGCCCATGACGCCGACGGTGCCGCGGCCCTGGTCGCGGAGGTCGCCCTCGTTGAACCGGACGGCCTGGCCCTTGTGGCTGATGAGGATGATTTCGTTCTCGCCGTTGGTCAGCACGCAGCCGACGAGGGCGTCGCCGGCCTCAAGGTTGATGCCGATGAGGCCGCCCTCGCGGGTGGTGTTGGCGTAGTCGGTGAGGCCGGTCTTCTTGGTGATGCCGTTGCGGGTGACCATCACGAGGAACTTGTCCGGCGCGAAGTCCTTGATGCAGAGCATCGCGGCGATCTTCTCGCCCTCGGCGAGGCGGAGGAAGGACGAGACGGACTTGCCCTTGGACGTGCGGGTGCCCTCGGGGACGTCGTAGACCTTCTTCGCGTGGCACTGGCCGGTGCTGGTGAGGAAGAGGATGTAGTCGTGGGTGGACGCGGTGAAGAGGCTCTCGACGAAATCCTCCTCGTACGTCTCGGCGCCGATGACGCCCTTGCCGCCGCGCTTTTGGGAACGGTAGTCGGCGACGCGGGTGCGCTTGATGAAGCCGAGGTGGGAGACGGTGATGACGCAGCCCTCGTTGGGAATGACGTCCTCCATGCGGAAGTCGCTGGCGGCGCCAATGATCTCGGTGCGGCGGGGGGAGGTGTATTTCGCCTTCATTTCGCCGAGCTCCTTCTTGATGAGGGCCATGAGCTTGGCGTCGGACTCGAGGATGCCGCGGAGTTCGAGGATGAGCGTCTCGAGGGCGAGGTATTCCGCCTCGATCTTGCCGCGTTCGAGGCCGGTGAGCTGGTAGAGGCGGAGTTCGAGGATGGCGTCGGTCTGGCGCTCGGAGAGCGGGTACTTCGCCATCAGCTTGCCCTTGGCCTCCTCGCGGTTGGAAGAGGCGCGGATGATTTTGACGAAGTCGTCGAGGTTATCGAGGGCGATGATGTAGCCCTCGAGGATGTGGGCGCGGGCCTCGGCCTCCTTGAGGCGGAACTGCGTGCGGCGCGTGACGACATCGCGGCGGTGTTCGATGTAGCACTCGATGAGCTCCTTGATGTTCATCTGCTTCGGCCGCTTCTTGTCGAGGGCGAGCAGGGTGACGCCAAAGGACGACTCGAGCGCGGTCATCTGGAACAGCTGGTTGATGACGACCTTGGCCTGTTCGCCGCGCTTGATCTCGATGACGATGCGCGTGTTCTCGTCGGACTCGTCGCGCAGGTCGCGGATGCCGTCGAGCTGCTTCTCGCCGACGAGCTCGGCGATGCGGGTGACGAGCGTCGCGCGGTTCACGTTGTACGGGATCTCGGTGATGACGATCTGCTCCATGCCGCCCTTGAGCTCCTCGGTGTGGGCCTTGCCGCGGGTGCGGACGATGCCCTTGCCGGTTTTCAGGTAGCTGAGGATGCCCTCGCGGCCGGAGATGACGCCGCCGGTGGGGAAGTCGGGGCCCTTGACGATCTCGCAGAGCTCGTCGACGGAGATGCGGGGGTTGTCGATGATGGCAAAGGTGGCGTCGATGATCTCGTCGAGGTTGTGCGGCGGGATGTTCGTCGTCATGCCGACGGCGATGCCGGTCGAGCCGTTCATCAGCAGGTTCGGCAGCGCGGACGGGAGGACGGTCGGCTCGGTGGTGGACTCCTTGTAATTGGGCACGAAATCAACCGTGTCCTCCTCGATGTCCTTGAGCAGGTCCTCGGCGATGTCCTTGAGGCGGGCCTCGGTGTAACGGTAGGCGGCGGGCGGATCGCCGTCCACGGAGCCGAAGTTGCCCTGCGGATCGATCAGCGGGTAGCGCATGACCCACGGCTGCGCGAGGCGCACGAGGGTGTCGTAGACGGAGGAGTCGCCGTGCGGGTGGTAATTCTTGAGCACCTCGCCGACGACGCCGGCGCACTTGTCGAAGGGGCGGTTGTGCACCAGGCCCTCACGAAGCATGGCGTAAAGGACGCGGCGTTGCACCGGCTTCAGGCCATCGCGGGCGTCCGGGAGGGCGCGCGAGATGATGACGGACATCGAGTACTCGATGTAGGCCGTCTGCATGATGTCGGTGATGTTGGCCGAGGAGAGTTTTTCGTTGGCGGTGTACACGGGCGGAAAGGCGCGAGGCGATGGGCGATTGGCGAGAGGTTATGAGTGTTAGGTCGTCAGGAGGGGCGGAGAGCTATTAGTCGAATGGGATTGGAGCGCCCATCGCCTTTCGCTTAGAGCCCATCGCCTGGATCACACATCAAGAAATTGGACGTTGAGGGCGTTGTCCTCGATGAACTGGCGGCGGGGCGGGACCTCGTCGCCCATGAGGAGGGTGAACAGGGCGTCGGCCTTGGCGGCGTCCTCGATGTTCACCTTGAGCAGGCGGCGCTTGTCCGGGTCCATCGTGGTCTCGAAGAGCTGTTTCGGGTTCATTTCACCGAGACCCTTGTAGCGCTGGATGCTGAGGCCCTTGCGGCCGTTGGCGCGGATCTGGGTGACGATGTCGAGGGAGCTGAACAGCTCGGTTTTGGTTTCCGATTTCTGGCCCACGTTCTCGGTCATCGTGTAGCGGGCCGTCTCGATCGGACTGAACTTCGTGATCTCGAGCCCGGTTTTGACCAGGGCGTTGAGGAGCTTCGCCATCTCGGTGCTCTCGAAGATCTCGTGGATGGTGACGCGCTTCAGTGCGCCGAGCGGCTTCTTCTCGCCGAGGGGCGAATTGGTGTTGCCGGTTTCGCCGGTGACCGCGGCGTTTTCCGCCTGCTCGGTGAGGTCGGCGTTGAGGCCGTGCTCCGACAGGAACTTGGCGCGGCTGGCCTCGTCCTTGAGGAACTCGTGGTTCTCCTGGTTGCCCTTGCGGATGCGGGCGACGTAGCGCGGGAGCGCGTGGGTGGCGGCATCGTGGGTGTCGAGGTACTCGGCGAGTCCGGCGCCGTAGCGCGTGACGCCGGCGCCGAGTTTCTCGAGGGCGGCGAGGTGCTCGACGATCTGGTCGATCGCCGCGGGGGCGAAGACGTGCTGGTCGGCGAGGCGCTGGAGGACGATGTCCTCGGAGCCGAGCTCGAGGAGGATGCGGTTGAGCTGCTCGTCGTTGTCGACGTACTGCTCGCGCTTCTTGCGCTTGATTTTGTAGAGCGGGGGCTGGGCGATGTAGATGTAGCCGCGCTCGATCAGGCCCTTCATCTGGCGGTAGATGAACGTGAGCAGGAGCGTGCGGATGTGGGAGCCGTCCACGTCGGCGTCCGTCATGATGATGATCTTGTGGTAGCGGGCCTTGGCGGCGTTGAAGCCGCCGACGGACTCGTCGCCCTCGCCGATGCCGGTGCCGCAGGCGGTGATGAGGGTGCGGATTTCCTCGTTGCCGAGGACCTTGTCGAGGCGGGCCTTCTCGGTGTTGATGAGCTTGCCGCGGAGCGGGAGGATGGCCTGGAAGCGGCGGTCGCGGCCCTGCTTGGCGGAGCCGCCGGCGGAGTCGCCCTCGACGATGTAGAGCTCGGTGAGCGCGGGATCGCGCTCGGAGCAGTCGGCGAGCTTGCCGGGGAGGCCGCCGCCGGAAAGGGCGCCCTTGCGGACGGTTTCGCGGGCCTTGCGGGCGGCCTCGCGGGCGCGGGCGGCGTTGAGGGATTTGTCGACGATGCGCTTGCCGACGGGCGGGCTCATCTCGAAGTACTGCATCAGGCCCTCGTAGGCGGCGGAGCCGACGACGCTTTCGACCTCGGGGGAGAGGAGTTTGACCTTGGTCTGCGATTCGAACTTCGGGTCGCTGTGCTTGATCGAGATGACGGCGGCGAGGCCCTCGCGGACGTCATCGCCGGTGATCTGGGGATCCTTGTCCTTGAGCAGGTTGTTGGCCTTGGCGAACTGGTTGATCGCGCGGGTGAGGGCGCTGCGGAAGCCGGAGAGGTGCGTGCCGCCGTCGGGGTTGTGAATCGTGTTGGTGTAGCAGAGGACCTGGTCGTTGTAGGAGTCGTTGTACTGGAGCACCAACTCGAGGTGGATCTCGGCGGGCTTGTCGTCGAGCTGCAGGCGGGTCTCCTTGACGATGCGGATGGGCTTCGGGTGCAGGGGGGTCTTGCCCTGGTTGATCTGCTTCACGAACTCCTCGACGCCGTCCTTGTAGAAGTAGCGCTCGGGCTTGGTCTCGGCGGGCCGCTCGTCGGTGAAGACGATCTCGAGGCCGGAGTTGAGGAAGGCGAGTTCGCGCAGGCGCTGGCTGATGCGGGACGAGACGAAGGCGGTGGTCTCCTTGAAGATCTCCGCATCGGGCTTGAACGTGATGTACGTGCCGGTGCCGCGGGCCTTGCCGATGACCTCGAGCTTTTGGACGGTCTGGCCGCGCTCGAACTTCATGTGGTGGACCTGGCCGCCGCGGGAGACCTCGACCTCGAACCACTCGGAGACGGCGTTGACGCATTTGGCGCCGACGCCGTGGGTGCCGCCGGAGAACTTGTAGCCGCCCTGGCCGTATTTGCCACCGGTGTGGAGGGTGGTGAGCACGAGCTCCACGCCGGGGAGGCCGCTGTCCTTGTTCAAGTCGACCGGGATGCCGCGGCCGTTGTCGCGGATGCTGATGGAGCCATCGACGTGGATGTTGACCTCGATGCGACCGCAGAAACCCGCGAGATGCTCGTCGACGGAGTTGTCCAGGACCTCGGAAACGCAGTGGTGGAGCGCGCGCTCATCCGTGCCGCCGATGTACATGCCGGGCTTTTTTCGCACGGCTTCCAGACCCTTGAGCTGGCTGAGTTTGTCCGCGCCGTAAGCATCGGCACCGGCTTGATTCTTGGCGTTGTTTTCTGCGTCGGAGGCTTCGGACATGAGTGGAAAAGTGGGTGAAAAATGAAAGGAAAAAAGTCTCGTGAAACCGCAGCGGTGGCAAAGGTTATTTTAGGAAAAAATGGCCCCGGAAACCCGGTTCTTTTGGCCTATACGCGAGGGTTTCGTTTGACCGGGGTGGGGGTACCGGCAAAGTGGCCGGTCATGCTGGCTCCCGTGCTCGAAAAACTGCTGATTTTACAAGATCGCGACGCCAAACGCCTCGGTTTGGAGGCCCAGCTGAAAGCCGTGCCCCGGGACATTGCGGCCGTGGAGGGCAAGATTGCCGGGGAAAAAGCCGCCATTGAGACCGCCCGCATGGAGCTCCGGGAACTGGAATCCCACAAGAAGATCATCGAGACCGAGATCGGCTCGGCGGAGGGCAAGCTGGCCAAGTACCGCACGCAGCAGTCGTTAGTGCGGAAGAATGAGGAATTTAAGGCCTTGGGCCACGAAATCGAGACCACCCAGGGCGCCATTGGCGAATGGGAGGGCAAGGAGCTCGAGGTGATGTACAAGATTGACGAGGCGAAAAAGAAGTTCGCCGCCGCCGAGGCTGTGTTGAAGGCCAACATCGCCGGGCACGAGGCCCGCATCCGCACGCTGCAGGAGCGGGAGGTCAGCCTGCAGGCCGAGCTCAAGGGCGCGCAGGCGGAGGTCCTCACCGCGCGCGGCCCGCTGGCCGAGCTGGAACTGAAACTTTACGACCGTATTGCGACCAAGGGCCTGCCCGCGTGCGTGCCGATTCGCGGCGGCAAATGCGGCGGCTGCCACCTGAAGGTCTCGAACGAAGTCGAGTCGGCTGCGCGCAACGGCAAATCCCTCGACGGCAAACTCGCGACTTGCGACCAGTGCGGGCGCTTGGTTTATTGGGAATCTTAGCTTTGGGGCCTGGTCGTTGCTCCGAGTTCTTTGATCCCAAGGCGCGGGTAATGCCGCGCCCGATAATTCGGAGAGGAAAGTCCGGACACCACAGGGCAGGATGCTGCGCCAGCTGCAAGGCGAGCGCAGGCGCCGCGTTTCAAAGCGCGGTGACGGACAGTGTCACAGAGAATATACCGCCCGGTTCGACTCGCCGCAAGGTGAGCTCGCTCAGGGTAAGGGTGAAAAGGTGGGGTAAGAGCCCACCGCGCCAACGGCGACGTTGGCGGCACGAAAAACCCCGTCTGGTGCAAGGCAAAATAGGCGACTGGGCGGCCCGTCCTCTAGTCGCGGGTATGCCGCAGCCGGCTTCGCTCGCGCAAGCGAGCGCCGCAGGCCAGGCCCGCCGCAAGGTTGGCCTGAGAGAAATAACGACCGAAGCGCCGCAAGGCGTGGAACAGAATCCGGCTTACCGGCCCCAAAGCTAATTTTTTTCGCGGCCTTTACCGCGTCGTCACACTGGCGCCGCCGGAGCGTAACAATCGTCACTTACGCTGCCGGGGTGAACCTGACCTTTCCCCGCCTCCGTCGTCTTTTCCAATTTACCGCCGCTGTCCCAGCCGCGGTTTTTTTGTCGCTGCCCGCAGCCCAAGCCGCGGACGAAATGAGCCCGGCCGGCGAGCCGGTGCTGCGCCTGCAGGAATTTGAAGTCGCCGCGCCCCGGGGCTCCGCCCTCACGGCCGCGCCGACCGACAGCAAGCTGAGCGCCCGCCTGCCCACGTCCATCCTGTCGCTGCAGTACATCGCCAACAACGTCGTCCCGACCGCCGATTATGCGACGATCGTGAACATCGCCCCGAGCGTCGCGAATGTGGAGACGAACGGTCCCGGCCTCAGCGAGGCCAAGCACACCACCATCCGCGGCATTGATGACGGCGGTTACAACGTGACCTTCGACGGAATTCCGTTTGGCGACTACAACTCCTACAGCCACCACACCACCAGTTATTTTCCGGCCAAGCTGATCGGCCAGGTTGTGGTGGAGCGCGGTCCCGGCGCGGCCAGCAACATCGGCATCGCAACTTTTGGCGGCACGCTCGCCCTTTCTTCCAAGGATCCCCGCACGGAAATGTCGTTCGTGCCCACCCTGAGCTACGGCAGCTGGAACACGCAGCTCTACCACTTTGAGGTCAACTCGGGCCTGCTGCCGTCGCTGACCGGGGCTTCCGCCCTCGCCAGCTACCAGCGGATGAGCACGGACGGTTATCGGACCAACGCCGACATGAAGCGCGACACCTACTACGTCAAATACCTGCAGCCCATCGGCAAGGCCACCACGGTCACCGTGCTGAGCAGTGTGAACAAAATCAGCTTCGGCAACCCCGGCACCATTAACCAGCTGCAGATCGACACCTTCGGTCGCAATTTCGGCCTGAAAGACAACATCGCCGCCAACCACCTCGATCTGCTGAACCGGGCCTACAACTATCAGGACAAGACGGCCGACTTTGAATACATCGGCATCGATTCGCAGTTGAGCGACGGCTGGAAGCTGGAGAACAAGGTCTACACCTATTCCTACGACAACGTCAGTCACGAGAAACCCAAGGTCGGTTCGGGCGCGGCAGCCGGACAGATGCTCGGCTCCGTCAAGGGCAACGAATACCGCACCTACGGCGACACCTTTGCGCTGATCCACGACGACGCCGTCGGCACCTTCAAGACGGGCCTGTGGTACGATACGACCACGAACCACCGTTACACCTATGGCGTCAATTACGACACCACGGGCGCCGACGCCATCGACCTGACCGCCACGGCCCTCTACAAGGCGGCCGCGCCCGGTGGCAACCCCGCCACGCTGCCCGGCGCCGCCGGCTACGATTACAAGTACCTGCTCGTGGACAAGGACACCACGTTCCAGGCCTTCGCCGAATATCTGTGGAAGATCACGCCGCAATTCGACGTGGACGCCGGGGTGAGCTACCAGCGGTTTGGCCGCGATTTCAACGCCACGGTGAACCAGACGGCTGGCCGCCAGGCGCTGGTCGCCACCCGCAGCGACTCCAAGGCCCTGCCGTCGGTTTCGGCCCACTATAACATCACGAAGGACTGGTCGGCCTACGCCCAGTGGGCGCAGGGCATCATGGCCCTCTCCGAGGGTAATTCCTTCTACGTCGACAACGCCAATCTCGGGGCGATCAACATCAAGCCGCAGCTCTCGACCAACTATCAGGTGGGCACGGTGTATCAGCAGGACCGGTTCAACGCGGACATCGACGTGTATTATGTGGACTTCAAAAACTACGCCTACAGCGGTCCGGCCGACGCCTCGGGCGACCCGACCTATTACGGCGTGGCGCGCGGCGCCTACTATCAAGGCGTCGAAGCGGAGGGCACCTACTTCCTCGGTTACGGCGTCAGCGCCTATGCCAACGGCTCCATCAACCGCGCGGTTTTCAAGGGCTCGAAGCTGGATGTCCCGACGGTGCCGAAGAGCACCGCGGCCCTCGGAATTGTCTACGACGGCAACGGTTTCTTCGGCTCCCTGACTGAGAAGTACGTCGGCAGCTGGACCGTCTACAACACCATCACCAATCCCGATCTGCCCGGGGCCGGCGCCTCCCGCTCGGCGAACAGCCAGAGCTACTGGATTGGCGACCTGTCCTTGGGCTACGGCCAGAAATTCAGCTCGGGTTTCTTCCGCAGCTTCAAGGTCCGCCTGCAGGTGAGCAATGTGTTCAACCAGAAGGTGCAGGTGCTCGATGGTATCGATGCCAGTGCCGCCAATGCCTACACCAAGGATGTCTTCAACGTCCTGCCGGAACGAAACTATTTCCTCACCCTGGCCCTGGAATTCTAATCGCGGTCCCTCCTCCCCATGCGCCCGTTTCTTTTCCTCCTCGCCCTCGTCATCGCGGTCCCGCTCCGGGCGGCTCCGGCTTCCGCCCCGGTCTCGTATCTCGCGGACAGCCGCACCGACGTCCTCACGCTGCTGGCTCCGCCCCCGACGGCGGGCTCGGCGGAGGACAAGGCCGATCTCGAGGCCGCCTACGCCGTCGCCTCCACCGCCACGCCGGCGCAAGTCGCGCAGGCGAAGTCCGAGGTGAAGTTGACGCCGTTCCACTTCGCCCCGGTTATCGGCCCGTGGTTCCAAGCCGGGAAGTTCCCGCAGCTGGAAGCGCTGTTCAAGGAGATCGAGAAGGAGTCGAAGGCGGTGACGTCCAAGGGTAAAAAACACTGGGAGCGGACCCGGCCCTACATCGTGGACCCCGTGCGTTTCCCGCATGCGGTCGAACATGAAAAGGCGACGGATTACAGCTATCCGAGCGGCCATTCCACGCGCGGCACCGTGTATGCCCAGATTTTGGCCGAGCTGTTTCCGGAAAAGCGCGAGGCCCTGGTCGCCAAGGGTCGCGAGACCGGCTGGCTGCGGGTGCAGGGCGGGGTGCATTACCCGACCGACATCTACGCCGGCCGCGTACTGGGCCAGTCGCTGGCCCGGGATTTTCTGGCGAGCGCGTCGTTCCAGGCTGACCTGGCGGCGGTCAGGGCCGAGCTGGCGGCGGCGGGTCCGCATTGAGCGCGGACCGGCGCGCTTCCGTGGTCGCTGGAAAAACCGGGGCGACCGGCGCAGTTATCTTGCTGCGGCTTGCCCGCTACTAAAGTAACTTTCGGATGCTGCGTCGTTTTCGCCCGATCCTGATCGCCTGCGTGGCCTGCACCATGGTGCAGGCCACGGTGCGTGCGGCGGATAAACCGCCGGCGGCGGCGCGGGTGGAAGCCCGCGTCAACGGCACCGTGCTCACGCCGGAGACCCGTCGCCCGGTGGAATTTGCCGCGGTCACACTCAAGCGCGCGGATGACACGGTCGTGGTCAGCGCCATTACGGACCAACGGGGCCGTTTCACCTTGGAGAAGATCCCCGCGGGCGACTATGCCGTGGTCTATGGACGGGTGGGGGGCGTGGGCCGGACGACCGCGGTATTCCAAATCAATGCGGCCCGGACGCAAATTGACTTGGGCCGGCTGGAATTGGCGGACGAGCCGCTGCAGTTGAAAAAATTCGAGGTCACCGCGAAACAGTCCGCCCAGCTCAACGCCATCGACCGCAAAATCTACAATGTGGGCCGGGATATCCACAGTGTCACCGGCACGGCCAGCGACCTGTTGCAAAACGTGCCGTCGGTGGACGTGGACCTCGACGGCAATGTCAGCCTGCGCGGCTCCGACAACGTCCTGATCCTGATCAACGGCCGTACGTCCACGCTGATGGGCCAGAGCCGGGCCGAAGTGCTGCAGCAGTTGCCGGCCAACTCCATCGAGAAGATCGAGGTCATCACCAACCCGTCGGCCAAATATAAGCCCGACGGCACTGCGGGCATCATCAACCTCGTGCTGAAGCAACGGCATGATGCCGGCCTCTCCGGCACGGTGAGTTTCAATGTCGGCAACAACCGCCGCTACAACTCGAGCCTTGCGCTCAATTTTCGTCCCGGACCGGTCAATTTTTTCGCCAGCTACGGGGTCCGTCAGGACGACCGCTACCGCGCCGCCTCCGACCTCCGGACCATCACCGATCCTGTCACCGGCGTGGTCACCCGCGCGGAAAAACGGACGGTGGAGGTTTCCCGACCGATCAGTCATCTGGGGCGCCTCGGCCTCGATTATGCCCCGGACGCGGCTGACCAGTTTGGTCTCTCGGCTAATTACAATGACCGGCGGCATACACGTCGCGCCACCGACCAGAATCGCGTGGGTGGCGCGGCCGGGATCCTCGCCAGTGACTACGATCGGGTGCGCTACGCCCCTGATTTTGAGCCCAGCACGGAGGTCGCGGGCACGTACCAGCACAACTTTGCGGACGAGGGCCACGAACTGAAGGTGGAGCTCAAGAGTTCGGACACGAAGGAAGACGAGACGAACCACTACACCAACACCTACCGGACACCCGTGCAGGCGCCGACTTTTGACAACGTCCTCGTCTCGAACCTGGAACGCAGCCACGAGGCCAGCGTCGATTACGCGCGGCCTTTGGGCGGCGAGGCCAAGTTGGAGTCCGGTTATGACCTGACGCGGGAGAGCCGCGATTCGGATTTCACCAACGCGTACTTCGATTCGGTAACGGGCGCGTGGGTCGAGGACCTGGCCAAGTCCAACCGCTTCATCCTCGACCGCACGATTCACGCTTTCTACGCGACCTATGCGCGCACCTTTGGCTCCGTGGGGGTGCAGGCGGGCGTGCGGCCGGAGATCACCACGACGTCGTCCCAGCTGGTCACCACCGGTCAGACTATTCCCAACGACTACGCACGCGTTTACCCGAGCCTGCACCTGACCTACCACTTCGCCGAGGCGCAGGAGTGGCAGCTGAACTACAGCCACCGCATCCACCGGCCCGGGACCGAGGACCTGAATCCGTTCCCGGAATACCTTGATCCCTTCACGCTCCGCGCGGGCAACCCCCACCTGCGGCCCGAGGACATCCACTCGATCGAGACTGGTTACAGCTACCACCAGGACGACACGAGTTTCACCGCCACGGGCTACTACCGCTACACCTACCACCGCTTCACCGACCTCACGACCAACCTGGGCAACGGCATCCTGCTCAACACCCGGGAGAACCTCGCCGTGAACCGTGCCAGTGGCCTGGAGCTGACGGCGAACGCCGAACTGGGCGGGCACGTGACGCTGAATTTCAGCAGCAACACCTTCTTCAACACGATCGATGCCTCCAACCTCGGCTACAGCTCGAGCCGGTCCGATGGGTCCTTGCTCGCCAAGGTGGGCCTGACGTGGCGGCTCACGCCGGCGACCCAGCTGCAGTTGAACACAAAATACGCCACCGCCCGGCTGACCCCACAGGGTGAGCAGCGGCCGATGTTCGTCGCCAACGCCGGACTCCGGCATGACCTCTGGCAGAAGCAGGCGGCGCTGGTGCTGACCGTTTCGGACCTGTTCAACTCCCTGAAAAACGAAAACATCGTGAACACCCCGCTGCTCCATGAGGACATCGTCCTGCGGCGAAGCTCCCGGATCATTTACTTGGGGATCACCTATAACTTCGGCCAGCCGGGGAAGAAGTCCAAGGACGACGCCCTCAAGTTCGACAACTCGTTGTGAGCGACCCCCGGGTGTAAGTGTCACCGGATTGTCACCCGCCTGCCGCATAACTGTCACGAAAGACGTTCACTCTGGGAGGCTAGTGAGTTCGCGGGCGGGGTTCTGGCGGCTTCGTGTTGGGGGCCGGCCGGGGCCCGCCCGGGACTCAATTTTTGGGGTTTCCCGGTGTACCAGGGGTGGTGCACCGGGAATTGCCCTTGACTCTCCCCCGTGCGTTTGGGTTTCTGTCCGGCTCAAAACTCACTCTATCCATGGCCAACACCAAATCTGCCATCAAAGCCGCGCGTAAATCCGCCCGCTTCACCATCCGCAATCAAGGCGTCAAGACCCGCCTCAAGACGCTGCACAAGAAGCTCGACGCCGCCATCAAGGCCGGCGTCGCCGCTACCACCAAGGCTGCGGCCGCCGAGTACGCGTCCGCGATGGACCGGGCCGTGAAGTCCGGCGTCGTCCACAAGAACGCCGCTTCCCGGGCCAAGTCGCACGCCGCGAAGTACGTTTACGCCAAGTAAGCCTGCGCGTCCCGCGCCCCTTTCAACCCCGCGCGCCCCTGGCCGCGGGGTTTTTGTTTTTAACGTGGGTTGCCCGCTGGCGTGCAACGTTGCGCGCGAGCGCGCAACCCGCACTGACGGGGCCCGCGGCTGATGCTTTTCCTTTTGCCACAACCGCATCCGCGTTCATCCGTTCTTGATCGTGGCTTCCGCCCCGCCCCGCCTTGCCCTGCACCTTGCCCGCCACGCCGACACCGCGTGGCACGAGGTCATCCGTCCCTGGCTCGAGGCGGGCCAGGGCCGGCTGGAGCGGGCGCATGTCATCGTGCCGACGCGCGGTCAGGCGCAGGCGCTCAAGCAGCGCTGCCTCGTGGAGGGCCTTGCTCTGCTCGGCGTGGAATTCCTCACGCCTGGCCTGGCGCGGAAAAAGTGGGTGGCGCTCGCCGGCGGCGGACCGCCCACGATGGGCCGTGAACTGCTCCTGCTCGGGCTGCACGCGCTCGTGGCGCGGCGACTGGCGCGCCTGGCCCCGGCGGATGCGGAGTGGGGCTTCTGGCAGAGCCTGCAGAGCGACCCGGAGCGTGCGCTCGATGACTTTGACGAATTGCTCAAGGCGGGGTTTCGCGCGAAAGATTTTCCGCTCCCGCAGCTGCGCGACGTGTTTGTGGAGCTGACCGCGTGGGTGGAGGCGCGCGGTTATGCGCTGGCCGCGTGCGTGGCCGAGGCCGCGGGGCTGACGCCGGTGGCGGCGGGCGATCGCCGAATCGGCGGCCGGGTGCTGGTGTGCGGGCTCGGGCCGGAGATGTGGGGTGAATTTTTCAACGTGGCGGCGTTTGTGCGGCGCTGTGACGAGGTCACGGCGGTGCTGCCGGAGCCGGCGTTCCGCGAGCGGGCGGAGCTGGACGAGAAGTGGATCGCGCTGTGGGCCGGGCTGCTCGGCGTGGAAGCCCAGCCAATCGATGCGACGGAGCCCGCGGCGAGTTGCGAGGCCGTCGGCGCACTGTGGGGCCGGGGCGCGGCGGCGACGGGTCCGGTGCGGGTGCTCGTGGGCCGCACGCGCGGCGATGAGATGCGCCTCGTGGCGAATGAGATTGCGGCCCTGCTCGCGGCAGGCGCGGAAAACATCGGCGTGGTCTTTCCGCATGCGGACCCGGCGCACCTGGCGCTCGCGCGGCTGCTGGCGGGCAAGGGCGTGGCGTTCGTGGACCTGCTGGAAACCGCCGGTCCGCCGCCGTTGGATGGGCTAGTGCAGCGGGCGCTGCTGGGCTTTTACGAGCGCGGCGGACGCATCGAGGAGTTTTTGACGCTCTGGCCGCTGCTGCGGGCGACGGGAGCGGTGACGCTCTCGCTGGCGGACGCGCGGCGCGCGGTGGAGCGGAGCTTCGACACGCGACAGACGCACAAGGTGGAGGTGCACCGGCTGGACTGGGAAAAGGACGCGCCGGAGCTGGCGCGTGTCGCCGGGCTGCTGCTGCCCGCCTGGCCCGCGGAAATTCCGCTGGGGGAGGCGTTGCAGAAATTCCGCGCGGTGTGCGCGGCGCTCGACCTCGAGGAGCCGGAAGGCTGGGGCCCGCTCGACGCGCTCGCGGGGCGCGAGACCGGGGCGCTCCCGGGGAAGGTGGTGCTCGACGCGCTGGGCTCGTTTCTGCCGGAGAAATTCCCGGTGGCCGCGGCGCCGGGCCGCGGCAGCTTCGCCCGGGTGACCCTGGGCACGTGGCGGCGGATGGAAGGCGTCGCGTGGTCGCATTTGATCCTGGTGGAGAGCAACGCCGGCGTCTGGCCGCCGCGCCGCGACCCGAGTTGGTGGCTGACGGACGAGCAGCGGACCGCGCTCAATGAGCACAGCCGGTTCACGTTGAGCCTGTTCACCAGCGAGGACCGCGCGGCGCTGGAGCGGGCGGGTTACCAAGGACTCGCGCGGGACACGCGGCAGGAAGTGATTTTTACGGCGGCGCTGTTCTCGGAGAGCGAACCCGAGTTGAAACTCGCGCCGAATGCCTGGCTTGAGCGCGTGATCTGGGCGCAGGGCCGGGCCGCCGAGGCGGGTGGGCTCGAGGCGGCGTTTGACCGGCTGGCGGTGGAGTTGCCGCCGGCCGCGACGCCGACAGACGTGTCCGCGTGGAGCGCGGTGTGGCAGGGCCGGCGCGACGCGGCGCGGCCTTTCGATGAATTTTTCTTTGCGGGCGATCCCGGGCTCATCACCCCCGGGAAACTGTCGGCGAAGCGCGTGGAGCGCGGCGTGCAGGATCCCGCGGAGCTTTGGTTCGAGGCCGTGCTGGGGGCGCGGCGCGTCGGGTGGGAACCGCTGGCCCGGACGCGGCGCAAGGCGCTGGGCCAGCAGGCGCACCTGCTGCTGGCGGCGGCGCTGCGCAGCACGGAGGTGACGAAGGGTTTCGGGGAAATGCCGCCGCTGGGGGAAGCGCAGGAACGCCTGAGTGCGGCGCTCGCGGCGCGCCGCGGGTGGTGGCCGGCGGATCGTTACTGGGATTCGTTTCATGCCGAGCTGGCACAGATCTGCGCGGCGCTGCTGGCGAATGTGTACGCGCTCGATGCCGGCCGGTATGTGGCGACGGAGGCCTGGCTGCCGGCGCCGGCGGAGGTGGCCCGCGGGGCGTGGCGGCTGCCGGTGGTGGGACGGATGGACCTGGTGCGGCTGGACCGGCCGGATTGGAGCGGTGCGCACGTGGACATCGTGGATTTCAAGACCGGCGGGGACCTCGATCTCTCGGTGGAGCGGATGGCGCGCAGCGGCGCGTCGCTGCAACTCGGGGTGTATCTCGCCGGTGCGCGTTCGCTCGGCGCGGCGAGCGGGCGGGTGTGGATGCTCAAGCCCGAGCCGGGCGAGAGCGCGATGATTGATTTTGGCGGACTCGACGCGGCCCTGTCGAAACTCGACTGGCTCGCCGCGGCGATGGCGCGCGGGGTGTACGGCGCGCTGACCAAGGACCGGTCGGATTACGCGCCACCCGGATACTTGTGGCCGCTGGCGAGCACGCCGGTGCGGCACGCGGTGCTGGCCGCGAAGTTTGCGGCGACGTTTGGGGCCGGGGAACCGGAGGCGGACGATGAGTGACGCGCCGCTGATCGACCAGGAGGCGCGGGACCGTTTTCGCGACGAGTGGGACGCCAACTTCGCGGTGAGCGCGAATGCGGGCTCGGGCAAGACGACGGCGATCTCCGAGCGGCTGGCGGCGATGGCGCTCGACCCGGCCGGTGCGGTGCGGCTGCGGAAGACGGCGGTGGTCACCTACACGAAAAAAGCCGCGGCCCAGATCGAGCAAAAGGCGCGGCAGGTGCTGCTGCGGCGGATTACGGCGCAAGAGAGCCAGGACCTTTCGCCGCTCGACCACCTGGAGGGCGCGTTTTTTGGGACGATCCACAGCTTCTGCCTCAAGCTCGCGCAGATGTACGGGCAGACCGTGGGCATCAACCTGAACCCCACGGTCGTGGCGGAGGACGACGCGGCGCTGTGGGAGGAATTTGTCGAGCAGGACCCGATGGATTTCACGCGGCTGAGCGCGCCGGAGCTGGCGGTGTTCCTGCGGTTTGTCCCGCTGGAGACCATTTTTGAATTTGCCCGCACGCTGGACGCCGGCACGGCGCAGACGTTGCTCGCGCGCGGACCGTCGGGCCCGCCGCCCGCGCCGTCGTCGTCGGTGCTCGCGGAACTGCTGGCGTTGGCGCCAAAGGGCGCGGGCCGGAAAAACACCCTGCTGAGCCAGCAGCGGGCGCAGGCCTGGCAGGCGGCGTGGGAGCGGGGCACGGGCTTCCTGCCGATGTACGAGCCGGCGGGGAAATCCGCGGCCGTTGTGGAACTCACGCAGGCCTGGATGGCGCCGTTGAAACACTGGCTGGCGGACGCCGCGGCCGTGCTCGCGGCGGAACTGGCGGGCCGGTACCGCGCGTGGCGGTTCACCCGGGGCGTGCAGACGTACGTGGACCAGATTGACGCGGCGATGGCGGTGCTGCGCGACGCGACCCTGCTGGACCGCGTGCGGACGGAAGGCTGGCGCATCATCCTCGACGAGGCGCAGGACACCGACCCGCAGCAGTTCGCGGTGCTGGTGGAGCTGGCGCGCGCACCGGGCGCGGGGCGCGGGGCGTGGCCGCGGGACAGTGGCCGGGACCAAGCCGGGCCGCGGCCGGGACATTTCTGCATGGTGGGAGACGGGCAGCAGGCAATCTACGGCAGCCGCGCGGACATCGGGAATTTTTCGCGCCATGTGGAGGCGTTCCGGCGCGGCGACGGCGGGGAACTACTGGAGTTCCAGGTGACGTTCCGCGCGCCGCAGGCCGTGATTAGGCTGCTCAACGCCACGCTGCCGGCGGCGTTCGGACCGGAGCGGGCGGAAAATTTCGGGCTGCCGCCGGAGCCGGACGCCCCACCGCCCTTCCTGCAGGTGCGCTATGTGCCGCTGGAGGCGGGACGGGGCAATGAAGCGGGCCTGGTGGGCCGGCTGCCTCTGGTGCTGCCAGTGCCCGCGCCGAGGAAAGTAGAGGAGTGGCTGACGGAGGAGGCGCGGCAGGTCGCGGAGTGGCTGGGGCGGCACGGTCCAGCGGCGGTGGGCGCGCGCCGCTGGGGCGACGTGGCGGTGCTGGCGCCGCGCAACGAGTGGCTGGCAACGGCGCGCAAGGCGTTTGAACACGCCGGGCTGCGGGTCGCGCTGCAGACGCGGCGGAATCGCAGCGGGGATCATCCGGTCTACGCGTGGCTCGCGGGCTTGCTGGCGGTGTGCGCCGACCCGGAAAACACCTTCGAGTGGGTGGGCGTGCTGCGGGAAATTTTCGGCGTGAGTGATGCGCTGATCGCCGCGGAGCTCCGCCGGCACAGCAAGTTTGAGTGGGAAGAACCCACCGTGCACCCTGCGCCGCTGGCCGAGGCGCTCGCGAAAATGCGGCCATTTGTGATGCGTGTGGATGCCGCGGGGCGGGCGCTGGAAACATTTGCGAGCGATCTCGTGACGATGGCGGGGCTGGCGGAACGCGCGCAGGCGCTGGATGCCAGCGGCGGTTTCGGGAGTGAACTCGACCGGTTGCAGGCGCAGGCGGCCGAACTGGGCCTGCAGGGGGCGGGACCACGCACCTGGCTCGCGGAGCTGCTGGCGCACCTCGAGGACGGGCGGCCGGCGGGCAAGCCGGTGGACGATGCAATCAACCTGCTGACATCCCATTCCGCCAAGGGTCTGGAATGGCCGGTGGTCATTGTGCTCGGGTTGTGGCGCGGGATCGGCAAACCGCCGGAGCCCGGGCTGAAACTCGTGCGGGACACCCGAGGGGGAACGCAGGTTTTTTTCGACCTCGCCAGCCTGCCGCCGGCCACCCGGGAATCACGGGACCGGGAGCGAGTGCGGGAGCTGACGCGGCTGCTGTATGTGACGCTGACCCGGGCGCGGCGCGCGCTCATCGTGCCCTGGGGGGCGGGATTTGGCGGCTCGCAGCGGGAGCATCCGAGTTTTGGGGAGTTGTGGGGCGCGGATTTGGAGGCGCTCGACGCCCTGACCGGTGAACCCCGGGTGGCAGCCGCCCAGCTGGAGGCGGAAGTCCGCCCGGTGACGGTCAAAGCGGCCGGCCTCAACCTGCCAGCGGTGGCGCCGCTTCCGGCGCGCTTGCTGCCGCACCAACTCGCCCATGCGCCGGATGCGGTGCGGCTGGCGCGGCATGAGACGGGAGTGGATGAACCGCTGACGGGGGGCGGTGGGGATGATCCCATTCAATACGGGCTTTGGTGGCATGAGACGATGGAATCACTGCCGTGGACGGAGGATGAAGCGGCCGTGACCGAGCATGGGGTGAGTGCGATGCAGGCGGCGGACGCGCTGGGCTTCCGGGCGCGGGGCGAGGAGGAATGGGCGCGGCTGCGGGCGAGTGAGACGTGGCCGGTGTTGCGGGAGGCGCGGTGGACGCGATTGGCGGAAATCGGAATTTTCGCGCCCTTACGGCAGGAAGGGTGGATCGACGGCGTGATTGACCTCGTGCTGCACGATGCCGCGGCGGGCGAGATTTGGGTGCTGGACTGGAAAACGAACCGCCGCCGAACGGGCGAAACGGATGCGGCGTTGCTGGCGCGGCTGGTGGCGGAATATACCCCGCAACTTTCGGCCTATGGCGAATGCCTGGCGGGCTTTTTTCCGGGCTGCCGGGTCCGGCGGCTGGTTTTCTCCAGCGTCGCCGGGGCCTGGAGTGACACCGGTGGGGAGAAATTCTAGCTTTACAGGGCGCGCTGCGCCTCGCACGGTGCGCGCTTAATTCTCTTACACCATGGGTAATCTCAAAAAGAAACGCCGGCTGAAAATGTCGAAGCACAAGCGCCGGAAACGCCTCAAGGCGAACCGTCATAAAAAGCGCACGTGGCAGAAGTAAATTGGGGCCGGCGCTAAGGCGCCGAGCCCGATTGACCGCAAACCCGCCGTTAATCGCGGCGGGTTTTTCATTTTCCGGACCGGAACGCTCCCAATTCACTCGGACGGCTTGGAATCCAGCGCGAGCCCATGGGCCGCGTGGTTTCCCGTTGCCGGCCAGATCGAGCTGACAGCACCCGATGATGTTTCATTATATGCTGTCGTGGAATTAATTAAAAATTAATCGAGATACTGGCGTGGAGATTGAGCCCGCGCTTGGTGGTGATTCGGCAGGTATTTTGGCGAGTTGAAGGCGAGGTGACGTTGTTTGGCGTTCCAAAGCTGGGATTCAACCTGAAGCGATGGCCGGTATGAGCCATAACCTTGGTATTATCCGCCGCTAGGGGCTAAAAATACCCCCTTAAAAAACCTTCATGAAGAAAAGGTAAATGGCTGTCTGACAGCGAGTGGGGGAGGAAAATAGGCTTGTAATGGCGGATTTTTCTGCCGATTTTTTGAGCTTGGTTTGCCCTATGTTGCACAGCGTGGTTGCGGACTGACCCACGATTTTCCCTCAACTGACCACCTAGAGTGTTAACCCCACCATCATTGACCATTTTCTAACGGAGCGAACAAGATCTGCATGTTTTTTTCCACCAAGACTAAAGGCTATTTTGTCGAGCAATCCGACCATACGATGCTGCTGGCGCGCACCTCTGCGCCTGTCGCCCCGATGGTGATTGAGGAGCTCCGCATGTGCTCGGTGGGAGATGCGGATGCCATCGCGGAGGCGATCCACGTGGTCCAACCCAAGGCCGGTCCCAGTGGCTACATGTATGCCTGCTGTGGGGTTTACCCAGCCAAGCGTCTCGTCCGCCGGGCCACAATTGAGGTGAAGCGCACCAAGGAACCGACCTATTTCCCGGAGTTGCTCACCACTCAGTTCCGCATCGAGCCGGACAAGTATACCATTCACCTGATCAATGCGACGGATGGCACGGACTACGACGTGGCCAGGTCGACGCAAAAGGACGTGCTTTTCTGCGGCCTGCCCGCTGAAGACATCATCACGGTACAGGACGGACTACTGGCCTCGGGCATCTACCCGGATTCGCTTGAACTCGGCACGGTTTCGACCTTGGGCGCCCTGGTGGATTACTTCGCCTTCACCAAGTCCAAGACCCCGACGCTGGTCCTCGAGGTCGGCACCGATATCACGCACTCGTTCATCGTCTCCTCCGCCGGGGTGGAAGCCTCCCGCCCAATCCCGCAGGGCTTGGATGCCATGGTCCCCATTGTGCAGAAGGAACTGGGCCTCAAGGACGAGGAATCCGCCAAGAAGCTGTTTTATTCGAACACCTTTGATTTCACCGGCATGGGTCCGCTGCTCGTTAAGAAGCTGCTGAAGGAACTGCAGTCTTCCATCGGTTTTTACGAGGTGCAGACCGGCCAGTCCGTCGGTCAGGTGATCTGCACCATGCTGCCGGCGAAACTGACCTGGCTCGATGGGGCCATTGCCTCCGCCCTCGGCGTCTCCAGCACGAAGCTGGATCTCGTCGCCTGGCTGCAATCCCGCCAAGTCACCCTGCCGGAAGGCGTCGCGCCGGACGGCGTCGACCCCCGCTGGCTGGGCCTGTTCAGCCTGATGGCCAACCAACCTCCCGCCACCACATCCGCCGATGCCCTCGTTTCTGAAAAAAAAGCCTGAGGCCAACACCGCCTCGGAGATGCCCCCCTGGCATCCGAACCTGCGCAATTTTGCGCGGTTGCCGGATACCAAGGTCGTGCGCACGGCGTTTTTCATCAATGGCGCGTCCGTCTTTATCGCGCTCGGCCTCCTGCTCTGGTTTTCGTACCAGGAATATGAGCTGCACAACCTGGACCGGCAGATCGCCGACTGGGACCGGCAGATCAACCGGGACAAGAAGGACAGCGACCAATTAATCGCGCTCTACTCGAAGTTCGTGGGCGAACAATCGAAGGTCAACGAGGTGGATGCGTTCCTGCGGTCGCGGCCGGCCGTTTCCCGTCTCCTGATGCGGCTGGGCGAAACCCTGCCCAAGGATGTGGCCTTGGATGCCTATGAGCAGCAGTTGTCGGGCGTGACCATCCGTGGCACCGTGCGGGGGTCGCCGGACGAGGCCAGCGGCTTCGCCTCGGCCTATCTCGACCAGCTGCGGGCGGATAAGGTCCTGGCCGAGACGTTCGACGAATTTTCGTTTTCCGGCCCGGGCGTGAGCCGCAATCCCGCGAACGGCCGGCTTTCACTCCAGCTGTTCCTTCACTTCAAATTTGCTCCGAAAGAAGCGAAACGCTAATGGCCGCCGAACCCGTTATTACCACCCTCAAGGCGAACCCGATCAGCGTGGCCTGTGGCGCGCTGGCGTTGACGCTGGCCGTGGGGATTTACCTGCGCAGCGGCCGTCTGCCGGAAAGCGAAGCGCTCTTGGAGCAAAAGGTGACCCAGGGCGAACGCATTGACGCCAACCTCAAGAACGGCGTGCAGCTGGCCGACCAATATGCGGCGATTTTCGCCGCGCGGAAGGAAATCGAGGCCCGGCTCATCCGCCCGGACGAACTCGCGAAGAACCTGCAGTTTTTCTATAAACTCGAGGCCGACACCGGGACCAAACTGGTGGATCTCCGGCAAAACGTTCTGGTTCCCGGCAAGGCGGGTGGAAAGGGCAAGGCAGCCTACACGGGCATCGTTTATGCGGTGGCGGTCCGGGGCGATTACTCCCGGCTCCTCGATTTCCTCCGCCGACTCGAAAGTGGCCAGCGCTTCTGCCGGGTTATGTCGGCCACGATGATAGGCGTCAGCAACGGCGTGGAAGGCAGCCGCGGCAACGACCTGACTCTCAACCTCGGTCTCGAACTCTTGGGCCAGCCATGAACCTCTCGCGTTATCTTCCCTTGGTGCTGCTGGTGCTGGCGTTTGGGCCGGCAACGGACGCGGTGGGCGCTGCGCCGAAACGGAAGCCCCCCGAGTCTGATCTGGCCCCGGTCGAGGCCCGGCGCGCGGCGGTGGAACTTGCGTCCAACCTGGCCAAGGTGGACACGCCCGAGTCCCTCGCGGCCAATTCGGTGCCGCACCCCTTCAATCCGCCGGGCTTTGGCCTGAGTTCCCGTCCCGCTGGCGACACCACGGCCCCGGGGCCGGTCAAGGCGTATGGAGACCGTGAAATCCTGACCGTCCTCGCCGCCAAGGTTTTGCCCAAAGGCACGCTGAGCATGGGCTCTGGCAGCCTGCTCATCTTCGGTAAGAAAAACCTCCGCGCGGGCGACCGACTCACTGTCAGTTATGAAGGTCAAGACTACAACCTTGAGCTCGTGAGCTTCGACCGCACCAACTTTACGCTTCGCCTCAACAAAGAGGAGATCACCCGAGCCATCAAACCTGGAAAAAACCCATGAGAACACGCCCGCTTCTACTGTCTGCGCTGTTTGTTGCCGCGGTGCTTGCGACCGCGCGGAGTCAGTCCACCCCTGCTCCCACCACCTCGGTCGCACCGGCCACCACGCCGTCGACCACGACCACCACGGCGCCCGCTCCGGCGGAAGCTCCGGCTGCCGTTGCGCCGGTCGCCGCCCCGGTTCCGGCTCACGCCGCCGACCAGGCGGTCATCAAGGAAACCGAACCGGCCCACGCCTCGATCACGGCCAAGCCCAATGCCGCCGCCGGTAAGGACACGTTGTCCGTCGACTTCCCGGACGAGGATATCCGCAATGTGCTGCGCAACGTCGCCGACCTGTTCGAGCTCAACCTCGTCATGCCGGACACGCTGCAGGGCAAGACTTCGATCAAGCTGCGTGACGTCACCTGGCGCCAGATCTTCGAGGTCGTCCTCAAGCAGGTGGGCTACACCTTCGTCGAGAAGGACAACATCGTGAAAATCGTGGGCATCGCCGAGCTCCAGGGCGAACCTTTTGGCACGAAGACCTTCACGTTTGAAAACGTGGCGGCGGGCAAGATCAAGCCGCTGGTCGACCCCATGCTCACCCCCAAGCGGGAGGGCGACCCGGCCAAGGGTATCCAGCCCCAGCCGGCCGGCACCATCGTGGTCAACGACCTTGCGAACGAGCTGATCGTCACTGACCAGTCCACCGTCATCGCCCGCATCGGCGACATGATCAAGCGGCTTGATTCCGAGCCCAAGCAGGTGGTCATCGAGACCAAGTTCGTGGAAATCTCGAAGGACGACACTAAGAATCGCGATGTGCAGCTCGGCTACAAGAGCAACGACGGCCGGACCGATGTCCGCACCGGAGTCGGCCTTGGGCCCGGCAGCAACACGGCGACCCCGTTCACGATCAACTCGGGCGCGCTCCTCGGCGGTTCGCCGACCGCGGTGTTCAACTCGAACGAATTCAGCGCCCTGGTGAATATCCTCAACTCGGCGACGAACGTCCGCCTCGTGACCAATCCCACCATTGTGGCCATCAACGGCAGCAAGTCCGACATCAAGATTGGCCGCGACCTGCAGCTGGTCACGATCACCACGACCACCTCGGGCAGCACACCCGTCACCACGGCGACCGCGGGCGACATCAAGTTCGTCGGCATCAGCATCGAGGTCACGCCGCAGATCACCGGCAGCAAACTGATCGCACTGAAGGTGAAGCCCGAAAAGAGCAGCGTGTTCCAGGCCCGCACGATTTCCGGCAACACGTTCTACGACATCGACCGGCGCGTGGGTGAGCTGAACATCATCCTGCGGGACGGCCAGACCGCAGCGATCGGCGGCTTGATCGACACCCAGACCCGCAAGATCAAGAGCCAGGTTCCGTTGCTCGGCGACATCCCGCTGCTCGGCAACCTCTTCAAGACCACCAACGACCAGGTGGCCGTCACCAACCTCATCATCTTCATCACCGCCACGGTTCTCGAACCGAGCAAGATGAAGTATGACACCGTGGTCTCCAAGGACCAGATCAACGATCTGGGCCTGACCTCCCGCGACATCATCGGCAAGAGCTTCGTCAAGCCCGACGACGAGCAGGCCCTGTTCGAACGCGTTGGCATCGTGCGCCAGAACACGCAGGATGCGGAGATCATGAACCAGCTGAAGAAGGACGCCGACGGCAAAAAGAAGTCCGAATAACACTCCAGGAGTTGGGTGGGCCGCTTGGGCGGCCGGTTCAAATGGGGCCGCCGATCTGAAACAGATCGGCGGCTTCTTTTTGGGTTGCGGCGCCAGCCGCCGGCGGCCCGGTGCGGCATGGGCTTGCGCGCCCCGGGATCCCGTCTAGCCTGACCTTCCTATGAGCGCACCCAGTCCCGCCGGCTCCGCGATCCCCGTGGGCCACGCCTTTTCCAGTGTGTTTGCGCTCCTCGGGCCTCACATGGCCGAGCTGGACCGGTTTTTGCACGGCCAGCTTGCGGCGTTTGAGCCGGAGATCCGCACGATGGCGGATTACTGCATCGATACCTCGGGCAAACGCATCCGCCCGGCCCTCGTTTTCCTCAGCGGCTGGCGCGGCCCCAAGGCGATTTCACCCGAACTGGTGCGCGTCGCCGCTGTTGTTGAACTCGTTCATCTCGCGACCCTCGTGCACGACGATATCATGGATGGTGCCGAGGTGCGCCGCAGCCGGCGCACCGCTGCCCGGGAATATGGCGCGACCGCCGCCGTGCTGCTGGGTGACGCGCTTTTTGCCCACGCCCTCAATCTCGCCACCCAGTTTCCCACCACGGAGATCTGCTCCGCTGTTTCCGAGTCCACGCGCCGGGTCTGCGCCGGTGAGATCGTGCAGACACTGCGCCGCGGCTCGACCAACGTCACCCGCGCGGATTACCAGCGGATCATCGACCTGAAAACCGCGGAGCTCTTTCGCGTCTCCTGCCTGCTGGGCGCAAAGCTCGCCGGCTTTGCTCCGGGCTATGTCGACGCTGTGAGCCAATTCGGCCGGCACCTTGGCATCGCTTACCAGATTTACGACGACCTCGCGGATTTTTTCGGCGAGGAGAAACGCATCGGCAAAACCCTCGGCACCGACCTGGCGAGCGGCAAGCTGACGCTGCCGCTGCTACTTTTGATGGAGCGGCTGTCGGCGGCCGAGCGGGCCGAGTTGACGGGGGAAATCCTCGGGCAGAAGCCGGTCCAGCCCGCCCTGCGGTTGCGGCAGATGGGTGAACTGGGGGTTTTTGGCGACGTGGCTTTGGCCGTGAAGGCCGAGGTGGACGCCGCCACCGCCGCGCTGCAGGAATGGCCGGATGAGGCCCCGACCGTGCTCCTGCTGGGCCTCTGTGAGGTATTGCGCGGTCAGGTTGCGGCGCTGCGGCCGGCCACGGCCTGAGGGCAGGGAACAAGATTCCGTTTGCGCCAGCCGGCATTCGCGGCTTTCCTCCTCCCGTCATGGATGCGGTCAAAAGCCTCGGCAAATCCCTCGTGGCGTCACCCGAACGCCAGCTGGAGGCTAATTCCGACCTGGCGATCGTCCGCCGCGTCCAGGAAGGCGATGTCGCCGCCTTTGACCAGCTGGTGCTCAAGTACCGGGGCCGCGTCTACGGGGTGGTCTATAACATGACTTCCAATCGCGAGGACGCCTCCGACCTGACCCAGGACGCCTTCATCAAGTCCTTCCAGTCCATCAATCGCTTTCAGGGCCAGTCTGCCTTTTTTACCTGGCTGTACCGGATTGCGGTCAATTCCACCCTGACCCATCTCCGCAAAAACCGCCTGCGGACGTTCTTCAGCTTCGAAAAGATCAACGAAGACGACAAGGTTTCTGCTGAAGTCATTGCCGCCCTGACAGATAACACTGGGGCGGATCAGGAAACCTTTGCCCGTGAACTTCAGGAAAAATTGAACGAGGCGATGCAAAAATTGTCTATCAGGCATCGGACCGTGATCACCTTATTTGAAATTGATGGCCTTGGTCATCAGGAAATTGCCGAAATCATGAACTGCTCAGTGGGCACCGTGCGCTCGCGTCTGCATTACGCGAAGCAACTGCTTCAGGCCGAGCTGCAGCCCTATATCCGTCGATGAACGATACCCCCCGCAAGACCACGGTCACCTTGGAAGATTTGCTGCGCGTGAAGCGTGCGGAACAGCCGCCCGTGGAGTTTTGGGCCGATTTTGAGCGCGGGATGCGTGCCAAGCAGCTTGCCGCCATCGTTGAGCCCCGTCCGTGGTGGGCGCCGTTCATCCGGGTGGGCGCGCGGATTGCGCGTTATCAACTGCCCGTTGGCGCGACCGCCATTCTGGCCATCACACTTTTCACCCTCCGTGAGTATCAACCGGTGAATTCGAATCCGGTGTTTGAGTCCACGGTCACCGAGATGGGAAACCATGTCGTCCCGATGCCGGTGGCGAGTAAGCTGGATGTGGCGTTAGTCATGCCAGCCGCGACCAGCCCGGTCGTGGCGGCGGCTGAACCGGCTCCGACGGCTGCGGCCTCAGGCTCGCGCACGGTGCAGCCCGTCCCGTCCGCCGCGACCGCGGTCGGAGCGGTCTCGCATGTGGCGATGGTGAATGCCGAACTTTCCTCCGCCCGTTACATGGCCGACAAGATGGCCGACAATCTTGCCGCGGCCCAGGCGAGCGATTCGAATCTGGACCAGATGCTCGGCCACTCCCTGCGCACCATGGATAACCTCCCGCCTCGCAGCGAACCCCTGGCCCAGATCAGCGTGCCGGGTGAATCCCGGCTTTATCGCCTGCTGGGCGGCAGCGTCCAGTCAGTCTCGGTTGGCTCGGGGGATTCCGCCCTGCGCCTCAACGCGCAGGCGGCCCGGCATCTCACGGAGCGCCGCATCTCCGAGTCCGACGTCATCAGCCGCCTCGCAGTCGGTGGCAACCGGCTGACAGTAAAATTCTGATTTCTCCTCCGCGCTGGCCGCGGTCAGGTCCGGCCCGCCATTCCGGCGGGCCTTTTCGTTTTTGTCTTTCGGCGAACCGCGCGTACCCTGCTTTCATGAGAATTGAACGTGATTCGATGGGCGAGCTGCCCGTCCCGGACGTTGCGCTTTACGGCGCCTCCACGCAGCGGGCCGTGCTGAATTTCCCGATCAGCGGCCGGCCGCTGCCCGCGGCGTTCATTTGTGCGCTGGGCCTGGTCAAGCTCGCCTGCGCCCGCGCCAATGCCGAGTTGGGCAAGCTTCCGGCGGAGAAAAGCCGCTTGATCGAGCAGGCCGCGCGTGAAATCGCCGACGGCAAGCTCAGCGCCCAGTTCCCTGTCGATGTGTTCCAGACCGGGTCCGGCACCTCGACCAACACCAACGCCAACGAAGTCATCGCCAACCGCTGCAGCCAACTCGCCGGCCAGCCGGTCGGCTCGAAGCGGCCGGTGCATCCGAACGACGACGTCAACTTCGGCCAGTCTTCGAATGACATCATGCCTACGGTGCTGCATGTCAGTGTGGCCCTTGCCCTGCACCGGGAGTTGGTGCCTGCGCTCGACCTACTGGCTGCGGCGCTGGAGCAGAAATCCGCCGAGTTTTCCGGGGTGGTGAAAATTGGCCGCACGCACCTCATGGACGCGACGCCGCTCACGCTCGGGCAGGAATTTTCCGGCTATGCAGCCCAGGCCCGTAAATCCGCGGCCCGGGCGCGCCAGGCCGTGGCGGTGTTGGGTGAACTTGCGGTGGGTGGCACGGCTGTCGGCACCGGGCTCAACACGCCTCCGGCATTCGCCGGCCATGTCTGCCGCATCCTCAACACCGAGACCGGCCTCACCTTTCGCGAGGCGGACAACCACTTCGAGGCGCAGGGTGCGCGTGACGACTGCGTCGAGGTGGCCGGGCTGCTGGCAACCATTGCGGCGAGCCTGACCAAGATCGCCAGCGACATCCGCCTGCTCGGGTCGGGTCCGCGCGCCGGTTTCGGCGAACTCCGCCTGCCGGCCACGCAGCCGGGCTCGTCCATCATGCCCGGCAAGGTCAACCCGGTGATGAGCGAAATGCTCATCCAGGTCTGCCTCTACACGCAGGGCCTCGCGTCGACCGTTGTGGCCGCCGGGCGGGACGGCCAGTTCGAGCTCAATGTCACGCTGCCGCTGCTCGCGCATTGCCTCCATGAATCCGTGCATTGCCTCGCCTCCGGTACGCGGGTCTTTACCGAGCGCTGTGTCGCCGGTCTCGAGGCCGACGCGGCCCGCTGCCGCGAGCTCGTGGACCGGTCGCTCATGCTGGTGACGGCACTGAATCCCCACATTGGCTACGATCAGGCCGCGGCGGTGGCGAAGGAAGCGCTGGCCACGGGCAAATCGCTCCGCGAAATCGTCCTCGAAAAAAAACTGATGGACGCCGCCACGCTCGACCGCGCGCTGGATCCAGCGGCGATGACCAAGGGCGGCGAGAGTGCGCTGCGCGAGTAGGGGCGCCGCCGGGCGGCGCGCGGACGTGGCTCAGGGCTTCGCCGGCAGGCAGGCGCCGCAGCCGTTCACGAAGAAGTCGTTACCCTTGTCGTCCACGAGGATGAAGGCAGGAAAATCCTGCACTTCGATTCTCCAAACGGCCTCCATGCCGAGCTCGGGGTACTCGAGCACCTCGACCTTCCGGATGTTTTCCTTGGCCAGGATGGCAGCGGGCCCGCCGATGCTGCCGAGGTAGAACCCCCCGTGCTGCTGGCAGGCCTTGGTCACCTGCGGGCCGCGATTGCCCTTCGCGAGCATGATCAGGGAGCCGCCGAGGGCCTGGAATCCACCGACATAGCTGTCCATGCGTCCGGCGGTGGTGGGGCCGAACGAGCCGGACGCATAACCCTTCGGGGTTTTCGCCGGGCCGGCGTAATAGACCGGGTGGTCCTTGAAATATTGCGGGAGCCCCTGACCGGCGTCGACGCGCTCCTGCAGTTTGGCGTGGGCGATGTCGCGGGCGACGATCATCGGGCCGCTGAGCGAGAGGCGGGTGGTCACCGGGTATTTCGAGAGCTCGGCCCGGATGTCCGCCATCGGGCGGTTGAGGTCGATTTTGACGATGCTTCCTTCCGCCAGGGTGCGCTGGCCGGCGGGGATGAAGCGGCCGGGGTTGACCTCAAGTTTTTCGAGGAAAATGCCGTCGCGCGTGATCTTCGCCTTGATGTTGCGGTCGGCGGAGCAGGAGACGCCGAGCCCGACGGGGCAGCTGGCGCCGTGGCGGGGAAGGCGGACCACGCGTACATCGAGCGCGAAATACTTCCCGCCAAACTGGGCGCCGATGCCGCTCTGTTGGGCGATCCCGAGGATTTTCTGCTCCAGTTCCAGGTCGCGGAACGCCCGACCGTGTTCGTTGCCGGAGGTGGGCAGGCTGTCGAGGTACTTGGTGGAGGCGATCTTGACCGTCTTCAGGCAGGTTTCCGCGCTCGTGCCGCCGATGACAAACACGAGGTGATACGGCGGGCAGGCGGCGGTGCCGAGATACGACAGCTTGTCGGTGACGAATTTCTCGAAGTTCTTCGGGTTCAGGAGCGCCTTGGTTTCCTGGAACAGGAAGGTCTTGTTCGCCGATCCGCCGCCCTTGGCGACGAAGAGAAACTCGTATTTTTCGCCCTCCGTGGCGTAGAGGTCGATCTGGGCAGGGAGATTGGTGCCGGTGTTGAGCTCGTGCCACATGTCGAGCGGCGCGGTCTGCGAGTAGCGGAGGTTTTCCCTCGTGTAGCACTCGTAGATGCCGCGGGAGAGGGCCTCGGCGTCGTTGCCGCCGGTCCAGACTTGGCCGCCTTTTTTACCGATGACGATCGCGGTGCCGGTGTCCTGGCAAAAAGGGAGGATGCCCTCGGCGGAAATCTCGGCGTTCTTGAGCAGGGTGAGCGCCACGTAGCGGTCGTTGGCCGACGCCGCGGGATCCGCGAGGATCGCGGCGACCTGCGCGAGGTGCTTCGGGCGCAGCAGAAAGGAGCAGTCGCGGAACGCGTGCTGCGCCACATAGGCGAGGGCCTCCGGCTCGACCTTCAGGATTTCCCGGCCCTCAAAGGTGGCGGTGCTGACGCCCTCCTTCGACAGCAGCTGGTAATCGGTGTCATCGGGACCGAGCGGGAAGGGATCCTGGTAAACGAAGGGCGGGACGGGCATGGCCGGAAAATTGCGCGGTTTTGAGCGCAAGTAAAGCGGCCGCAGGGCTACTTGCCCGCCATCGCGCGCACGGTGTCGCGGAAGCGGGACAGGTCGGTGAGGGTGACGCCGGCGCCGGCTTCGCGTCCCCAGCCGCTCGCGCCGGGCCAGATGCCGCGGACGAGGAAGTTTTCCTGCGCCGCCTGCATGCCGGCGACATTCACGTAATCCTTCTGCTCCTTCGCGTCGCGCACGGCGGTGACCAGGCCGGGGGGGAAGGCGGCGATGTGACCGCTGGACACGTGCGCGAGGTCGTTCAACGCCACGAATGGCCGGGTGTCCGTGAGCAGCGTGGCCGGACGCGCGCTTTCGCCGCGCAGGTAGCGGTAGTAATCAAGGTGGTTCTCGGCGAGGCCGTCGAAATCGCTGAGCGTGATCTGCTCCGTGCGGCCGTCGTGCCACCTGATCTCGGCGTGCTGGCCGACGATGTATTTCAGCGTGGCTTTATCGCACAGGACCGTCTCGGCGTGCGTGCCCGCGCCGGTCCCGGTGTGGGAGAGGGCAAAGCGCAGGTTTACGCCGGTGGTCGTGTCGGCCTCCACAAAAAACGTATCCGCGCCCTCGATGGCGTGGGCCCGGTAGAGCTCGGCGCGGACGGCGGCGGGCTGGGCCCAGCTGTAGAGCTCGGGGCCGCCGGTCCAGAACAGCAGGTTGTGGACGAAGTGGGCGTTGGCGTTGCCGAAGCAGGAGTCGAGCACGACGCGGCCGTCCATCATGAGCCGGCCGGCCCAGCTGTTGCGGCGAAAATAATCGGCCGGCCGCGGCCAGAGGGCGATGAGCGTGGCGCTGCGCACGGCGCCAAACTCGCCGGCGAGGATGCGCTCCTTCAGCGCCAGGCGCGGTTTCTCGATGATGAAGTTGAAGCCCACGAACGACGATTTGCGCGCCGACCGGTCGCGGACGATCATTTCCTCCAACTCGAGGTAATCGAGGGTGGGCGGCTTCTCGAGGTAGACGGGCAGGCCGAGCTCGACGCCGGCGCGGTGCATCTCGGCGTGCAGCTGGATGGGTGTGGGCACGACCAGCAGGTCGAGCTGGCTGCCGCAGGCGGCCAGCATTGTGCGGTAGTCCGGGAAAACGCTCACGCCGCGGGCGTTGAACTTCCAGTCGGCCTGCTGCGCGGCGAACGTGGCCGCCGCCGGGTCGCAGGTGCAGATCAGGCGGGCCTCGCCGCGCTCCTCGAGCTTGGCCACGGTGTTGTGGTGCCAGCCGGCGAAACCACCCATCCCGACAATGCCGATGCGGATGGGGGGCTTCACACGATTTTTAATTTGGGCAGATCCTGGCCGTCGACGAGCCCAACCGGTTGGCCGCGGGCGTTCACGACGATGAGGTCGTCAATCTTATGGAGGGTGAAAAGGCGGAGCGCGTCCACGCCGAGTGCGTCGTCGCGCACGGTCTTGGGGGCGCGGGTCATGAATGTGGCCACGGGCTGGCGCAGGAAATCCGGCCCGGTGAGGGCGCTCCGGCGGAAGTCGCCGTCGGTGAGGATGCCGGTGAGCTTGCCGGACTTGGCCTGGACCAGGGCGATGCTGCCGGATTTGGCCTTGGTCATGGCCAGAATGGCTTCCTGCAGCGTGACGGTGTCCGGGGCGATTGGGAGCCGGTCCGCTGTGCGCATGATGTCGCGCACCTTAAGTAGGAGCGCGCCGATGTTGCCGGCGGGGTGGTATTTCGCGAAATCGTCCCGGGTCAGGCCGCGCGCCTCGAGCAGCACCATGGCCAGTGCATCCCCGAGGGCGAGGGCGGCGGTGGTGCTGGAAGTGGGCGCGAGTTTGAGCGGGCAGGCCTCGCGCGGCACGCGGTAGAGCAGGAGATGGTCGGCGTTTTGGGCGAGGTCGGAGTCGGCGTGGCTGGTGAACGCCACGATGCCCACGCCCATGCGCTTCAGCAGCGGCAGGAGCCGGAGGACCTCCTCGGTCTGGCCGCTGTTGCTCAGGATGAGGGCGAGATCCCCCTCGGCACACAGCCCGAGGTCCCCATGCAGGGCCTGGGTGGGGTCGAGAAAACACGAGGTCACGCCGGTGCTGTTGAAGGTGGCGGCGAGCTTCTGGGCGATGTGGGCCGACTTGCCGACGCCGCTGAAAATGAGCTTCCGGCCCGCGGCGCTCGCGGCCTCCACCGCCCGGGCGGTGGCGACGAACGACGCATCCAGCCCCTTGGCCGTGGCGGTCAGCGCGGCGGTCTCCAGCCGGATGCAGGCGCGGGCGCGGGCGAGGGCAGATTTGGATTGTAGGGCCATTTAGGGTTTGAGTCGCAGGGCGAGAGTGCGGAATTTACGGTGAACCTTTTCCCGTTCAATCCCATTCCCTGCCTGAGATGAGAAACTGTCTGAACATTCCCGCCCTCCTGGCCGTGCTGGCCATGCTGCTGGCCGCGGGATGCGACCGCGGCGACAGCTTTACGCTTTCCTCCGAAACCGACGAGTCCTTCTACCGCCAGGGGCAGCAGCTCTCGAAGCAGGGCCGCAACCAGGAGGCCCTCAACGCCTACCTCAAGGTCATCGCCAAGCGCGACGACACCGCGCCCGAGTCACACCTCGAGGTCGGCCTCATCCTGCTGCGGCACGTCAAGGACCCGATCGCGGCCATTTATCATTTTCGCAAGTACCTCGAGCTGCAGCCCAATTCGCGCCAGGCCGTCTACGTCCGCGGCCTGATTGACACGTCAAAGCGCGAGTTCGCGCGCACGCTGCCGGCGACGCCGCTGGAGAGTCAGGCCGACCAGCTGGAGAAGCAGGACCAGATTGACCGGCTGCTGCGGGAGAACGACCAGCTCAAGGCCGAGCTGACCGCGCTGCGCGGGGGCGTGACCGCGCCGCCCGTCCGTAGCCGCGCCGCTCTGGAAAACGCCGGCGCGGGTGCGGCGATGATCACTCTGCAAACGACCCCGGCCGAGTCCTCGCCGCCCGCGGCCGCCGACGAATCGCCCGTCACCTACGCGCCCCTGCCTTCCGGGCCGGTGGAGGAGGAGCCGGTGGTGCCGGCGGGGCCTGCCCTTACCAAGCCCGCGCGGCCCACGACGAAACCGGCCACTACTTTCGGCCGCCCGACCACCGCCAATTCGGGCCGCACACACACCGTGGCGAAGGGCGACACGCTGTTCAGCCTCGCCCAGAAATACTACGGCAGCCGGTCCAAGTGGCGGGAGATCTACGCGGCCAACCGCGACGTGATGCCGAACGAGACCGCGCTGAAGCCCGGGATGCAGCTGAAGATTCCCTGAGCCGTGCCGCGCACCTCCCAACGCACCGCGCTCTTTACCGAGTCGCTCATCCGCGAGATGTCGCGGGTCGCGGCGCAGCATGGGGCGATCAACCTCGCGCAGGGCTTTCCCGATTGGGACCCGCCCGTGGAGCTGATGCAGGCGGGCAAGGACGCGATGGACGCCGGGCGGCACCAATACGCCGTCACCTGGGGCTCGCCCGAGCTGCGCACGGCGCTCGGGGCCAAGCTGACCCGTTTCATGGGCGTGCCGGTGGACGCGGGCAGCGAGTTGGTCGTCACCTGTGGTGCCACCGAGGCCATGATGGTCGCGATGATGACCGTCTGCGACCCGGGCGACAAAGTCGGGCTCTTCACGCCATTTTACGAAAACTACTCGGCGGACGCGATCCTGACGGGCGCGGTGCCGGTGCACGTGCCGCTGCATCCGCCGGAATACAAGTTTGATCCCGCCGAGCTGCGGCGGGCGTTTGCCAGCGGGTTGAAGGCGTTTGTCCTCTGCAACCCGTCGAATCCCTGCGGCCGGGTGTTTACCCGTGGGGAACTGTTACAGATTGCCGCGCTGGCCGAGGAGTTCGACGTGTTTGTGCTCACCGACGAAGTCTACGAGCACATCGTCTACGCGCCGCACCGGCACACGTATTTCGCCACGCTGCCGGGGATGGCGTCCCGGACGCTGATGTGTTCGTCGCTCTCGAAGACCTTTTCCATCACCGGTTGGCGGCTCGGCTACGTGCACGCGGCGCCGTCCATCATCGCCCAGGCGCGCAAGGTCCATGATTTCCTGACGGTCGGCGCCGCGGCGCCGCTGCAGCACGCGGTGGTCACGGCGCTGAATTTCCCCGCCAGCTACTATGACGAGCTTGCCGCGAAGTATGCGGCTTCGCGGGACATCCTGCTGGGTTACCTCGACCAAACCGGGCTGAGCTACACGCGGCCCGAGGGCGCGTACTTTGTGATGGTGGACATCTCGGCGTTTGGTTTCGCCGACGACGTGAAGTTCGCGCACTGGATGGCAAAGGAGATCGGCGTCGCGCCGGTGCCGGGCTCGAGTTTCTTTGCCCCTGGCGAGAACCGTTACATGCGGCTGAATTTCGCGAAGAAACCCGCCACGCTGCACGCCGCCGGCGAGCGGCTGCTGAAACTCAAGCGCGGGTGATCAGGAGAGGGTTGCGCGCAACGCGCGGGTTTCGGCGAGGAGTTCGCGGGCAGCCGGTTACGGCATCGTCGCTCGTCGCTTCAGTGGATGGGGTCGGGAAGGAGACTATTAACCAATACCGCTGCGAGACGGAGAATCCCATGCCGGAAGCCAGCAACTCAGGAAAAAGCTCCGGCTGTCTCGCTCCTGGCTTCTGACTTGAAAAGCGATCTTTGCCTCCGCTCAGTTCCGCCCCTCCGCGCTTCCGCGCTAAAGTCCTACTACTCTGCACCAGTCTGAAATTGCGAAGCGGGGTGGGCCTGCTCTGCTGACCGCGCTGCATGTCCATCTCCGTTCCTGCTCCGACCTTCCGCGAAGCCCTGCGCTTCTGGCTGAAACTTGGCTGCATTAGTTTTGGCGGGCCAGCGGGGCAGATTGCGGTGATGCACCGCGAGCTCGTGGAGCGGAAACGCTGGATTGATGAGCCGCGGTTTTTGCATGCGCTCAATTTTTGCATGCTGCTGCCCGGGCCGGAGGCGACGCAGCTGGCGACCTATTGCGGGTGGCTGCTGCACGGGATTCGTGGCGGGCTGGCGGCGGGCGTGCTGTTTGTGCTCCCGGGGGCGCTGACGCTCTGGGTGCTGAGCTGGATTTATGTGACGTACGGCGCGGTACCGGTGGTGGCGGCGGGGTTTCACGGGCTGAAGGCGACGGTGCTGGCGATTGTGGTGGCGGCGGTGATCCGCGTCGGACGCAAGGCGCTGAAGAGCCCGGTGGCTTGGGTGCTGGCTGCGGCGGCTTTTGGGGGACTGCTTTTCCTGCGGCTGCCGTTTCCGCTGATTGTGTTCGGCGCGCTGGCGGTGGGATTTGTCGGCGGGAAACTCGCCCCGCGGGCGTTTGGCGTGAACTTGAACGCGGAATCGGTGCTGCCCGGGCCGGCGGTTTCGGCGGGGCAGACGCTGCGGTTGGCGGTGATCGGCGGGGCGCTGTGGTTCGCGCCGGTGCTGCTGGCTTCTTGGATGCAGGGCGGGGATTTGTATGCGCAGCTCGGGGGATTTTTCAGCAAGGCGGCGGTGGTCACGTTCGGCGGAGCGTACGCCGTGCTGCCGTATGTCGGGCAGCAGGCGGTGGAGCATTATCACTGGATCACGCCGGGGCAGATGCTGGACGGGCTGGCGTTTGCGGAGACGACGCCAGGGCCGCTGATCATGGTGCTGCAGTTTGTGGGTTTTCTGGCCGGGTGGCGTCAGCCGGGCGCGCTGGCCCCGCTGGGCGCGGCGACGCTGGGGGCCGCGATGACGACGTGGGTGACGTTTGTGCCGACGTATCTTTTCATCCTGATCGGCGCGCCGTACGTGGAACGAGTCCGCGGCGATATCCGGCTGAATGCCGCGTTGGCGGCGGTGACTGCGGCGGTGGTGGGCGTGATTTTGAACCTCGCGGTGTGGTTCGCGCTGCAGGTGGTGTTTCCGGCGCACGCGGCGGTGGACTGGTTTACGCTGGTGGTCGGAGTCGCGGCGCTGGTGGCGCTGGAGCGTTTCAAGGCCGGGATCATGCCTGTGGTGCTGGCGGGCGGGGCACTGGGTTTGATCTGGAGTTTCGTGCGATGAAAAACGTCCCGCCCGGCATCCAGACCATACGCGGGGTGATGGGCGTCTGCCATCTGCTCGTGGACGGGGAGGGCGACGCGGTGCTGCTCGACACCGGGCTGGTCGGCGAGCCGGCGCAAATCCGCTGGCGGCTGCGTCAGCGCGGACTCGGCCCGGAGAACGTAAAGGCGATCTTGCTGACGCACGGCCACGTCGACCATGCCGGCAACGTGGCGTGGGCGAAGGCCTGGACCGGCGCGCCCGTCTATGCGCACCCGGCGGAGCAGGCCCACGTAGACGGCACCTACCCGTACACGGGCATCAACCGCTGGTGTGGCCGGCTGGAGCGGGTGGCGCGCGCGGTGTTCCGGGTGGGCCAGCCGGTACCGATCGACGTGGCGCTGGCGGACGGCGACGAGCTGCCCTTCTGGGGCGGATTGCGCGTGGTACACCTGCCGGGGCACACGGTGGGACACTGCGGGTTCTATAGCACGCGCCACTACCTGCTGTTCAGCGGGGATCTGTTCGCGAGTTACTTCTTCAACACGCACATCCCGCCGGCCATCCTGAACAGCCGGCCGGAACTGATCCCGGTGAGCCTGGAGAAGGTCCGGCAACTCAACCCGCGACTGATGGTTCCGCAGCACTACGATGTACTGGATGGCCTGCTGCACCGATGGCGGTTTGACCGGATGCTGACGCGCATGGCGCGGCGGCGGCAGAAGGTGTGGCCGGTGTGAGAGACGAATGCGGCGACAGCGACGTCGCCGCCCACCTCAGCCGCGGAAGAACTTCAGCGTGCGGCGCATCGAGGCGACGAGGACGTCGATCTCCTCGGCGGTGTTGTAGACGTAGAAACTCGCGCGCGTGGTGCTGGTCAGCCCGAGCTTGCGCATCAGGGGCTGGTTGCAGTGGTGGCCGCCGCGGACGGCGAGGCCGTCTTCGTCGGCGAACGTGACCACGTCGTGCGCGTGCACGTCGGGGAAGGCGAAGCTGACGAGTCCGCCGCGCTCACCCTTCGGGCCGAGCACGCGGATGTCGGGCAGGGCGGAAAGTTTTTCGTACGCGATGCGGGCGAGTCCGTCGTCGTGTTCGCGGATCTTGGCGCGATCGAGGCCATCGAGGTAATCGCAGGCGACGCCGAGGCCGATGGCGCCGGCGATGTGGGGGGTGCCGGCCTCGAAGCGCTCGGGGGCGGGTTTCCAGGTGGCGCCCTGATAGGTGACGTTTACGACCATGCCGCCGCCGGTTTCGTCGGGGGCGAGCTTGTCCAGCAAGGCGCGGCGGCCGTAGAGCACGCCGATGCCGGTGGGTCCACACATCTTGTGGCCGGAGAAGGCGAGGAAGTCGCAGCCGAGTTCCTGGACGTCGAGCGGGGCGTGGCCGATGGACTGGGCGGCATCAATCACCGTGACCGCGCCGACGGCCCGCGCGCGGCGGCAGAGTTCGGCGACGGGGTTGATCGTGCCGAGCGTGTTGGAAATGTGCGTGAAGGCGAAGAGCTTCACCTGCGGGGTGAGCAGGGTGTCGAGTGACGCGAGGTCGAGTCCGCCCTCGGCGTTGGTCCCGAGCACCGGCACGTACTTGAGTGCGGCGCCGCTGGCCTTCGCGGCCTGCTGCCACGGCACGAGGTTGGAGTGGTGCTCCATCTCGGTGGTGAGGACGACGTCACCGGGCTTGAGGTGGGCTTGGGCCCAGCTGCGGGCGACGATATTGATGCTCTCGGTCGTGCCGCGGGTGAAGATGATCTCGGCGGAATCGGCGGCGTTGAGGAACTTCGCGATCCGCGCGCGGGCGCCCTCGTAGGCGTCGGTGGCGCGCATGGACAGCGCGTGGAGCCCGCGGTGGACGTTGCTGTTGTCGCGCTCGTAGTACTTCACCAGCGCGTCGATGACGGCGCGGGGTTTCTGCGAGGTGGCGCCGTTGTCGAGGTAGACCAGCGGCTTGCCGTTCACCTGCTGGTGCAGGATCGGAAAATCAGCGCGGACGTCTTTCCAGGTCGGCATGGCGCGGGGGTCAGTCGTTGTGACTCTCGGTGGTCACCGTGGTCGGGTCGCTCTTGAGGGCGTTGAGCGCGGCGTGCCAGCCGAGGGTGGCGCACTTGATGCGGGCGGGGAAGGTGTGCACGCCGGCGAAGGCGCCGATGTCGCTCATCTCGTCGGGCGCGTTGCCCGTGGTGACGATCTGGTGGAACTGGTCGTAGAGCGCCTGGGCCTCGGCGGCGGTCTTGCCCTTGAGCTGGGTGGTCATGAGCGACGCGCTGGCCTGGGAGATGGCGCAACCGGAGCCGTCGAAGGAGAGGTCCTTGATCCGGTCGCCCTCAAGCTGGAGATACACGCTGCACTGGTCACCGCAGGACGGGTTGTCGCCGTGGGCGACGCGGTTGGCCGTTGGCAGGCGGCCGCGGTTCCGGGGGCGGCGGTTGTGGTCGAGGATGACCTGCTGGTAGAGTTCGGTGAGGTCGGCGGACATGGCGGAAGGCCATATTGGTTATCGCTTATGGCCGATTGGCAACTGCGACCTGCATTCGTTGCCCACGGAACACACGGAAGACACGGAAACCAAACTAACGGGAACCGTTCTGTGTCTTCCGTGTGTTCCGTGGGCAAACCACACTTTGCCTTTGCCTGAACCGCGGGTGGGGCGTATCGCGCTGTCGTGGCATTGGCGCGCTTTCTTGGACAGGACCTGGTGGTGGCGTTGGGGAAACTCGACGCCGGCTGCGTCTTGGGTCCGTGGCGCGGGACGCGGCCGCAGGACCGGCGGCGGAAGATGCGGTTTTCACCGGTGCTCTACGGCGAAGACCACGCGCACGGCCACGCCGAGCTTTGCCTGCTGCTGGAGGGCCGGTGCCGGTTCAGCTACGATCACGCGGGAGGGGTGTTGGAGGTCGGTGATCTCGTGGTCTTGCCGGCGGGGCTGCCGCACGCCGAGGCCTACGTCCGGCCCGGCGAGGGCTATCGACTGGCGTGGTGGAGCCTCCATGAGGCGGAACCGCGGCTGCACGTGACCCGCTACGCCCGCCGCGGCGGCTTTGCGATGGAGCACCTGATGAATCTGGCGCTGCTGCCGGCGGATGCGCGGGAAAAGCTGGCGGTGCTGCGCGCACTTGCGGCGTCGCCCCGCCGGCCGGACCCCGAGGTGCTGCGCGAGGCGCTGCTCTCGATCACGCTGGCGTTGTACCGGCGCGTGTTGGCCGGCGGCGAGGCGCAGCTCGACACGCGGGCGCAGCTGGTGCGGCGGGCGGCGGACCATGTGCGGGCCAACACCGGCCGGGCGCTCACGCTCGCGGAGGTGGCGCAGGCGGCGCACGTGTCGCCCAACTATCTCACGAGCCTCTTTCGCGCCGAGACGGGTACGCCGCTCGGGCGCTTCATCCTGGTGGAGCGCATTGCGCTGGCCCAGCGCCGGCTGCGTCAACCGGGGGCGAGCGTGAAGGCGGTGGCGTTGGAGCTGGGGTTTGCGGATCCGTTCACGTTCAGTCGGGCGTTCAAGCGGGTGACGGGCCGCTCGCCGCGGGCGTGGCTCGCGAAATCCCCTTGAGCTGCGCCGGCCACCCGCCCAAATCCATTTTCATGCCCCCCGTCTTCGAACGCCCCTTTCCCGCCCTGACCCCGGAGCAGCGCTATCATTTTGAAGTGTTCGGCTACGTGGTCGTGCCCGGCGTGCTGAGCCATGACGAGTGCGAGACGATCAAATCCGCCCTGCAGCAGTTGAAGCGCGACCTGCGGGCGCGGCCCAAGGGCTACAAGCCGGGCCCGTCCGAGCCCAATTTCCTCATCGACAAGCCGCATCACGTTTTCATGGCGACGATCCGCGAGGCGGATCCCGTCATTGCGGCGTATGCGGCGCACCCGCGGCTGGTCGGCATGGCGGAGGAGGTCATCGGCGGTGAGGCGCGGATGGTGGAGCTCAACGCCCACATCAACAGCCGCAACCCGGACGACAAATTCGAGGCGAACCCCCAGTTTGACCTGCACCTCGGCATGGACGTGCCGTACGGCACGCACACGAAGCACGGGCTGTTTCACTGCAGCTTTGTGAAGACGCTGACGAACCTGACCGAGCTGGGGCCGGACGACGGCGGCACGGTGGTCATTGCGGGCAGCCACAAGCTGGATATTCCGCACGACGACATGATCGCGTGTGCCTACGCCGACCGTTCGCTGATCCATCAGGTGATCGCGCCGGCGGGCTCGACGCTGTTGTTCGCCGAGACGCTGATGCATGCGACGGGCCGGATTCGCAGCGACCGCGAGCGGACGATTATCGTATGCGGTTACGGCACGCGGCAGTTTCCCTACTGGGACGGCGGCGACCTGACGCCGGAATTCAAGGCCCAGATCCCGGCGCACCTGCAGACGCTCTTTTACGGCAAGGCGCATTGGACGCGCGCGCCGAAGTACCGCACGTTGACGGAGCCGGTGGATCCGCGGAAGTTCACGCTCGCGGATGCGTGGCACCCGAAGAAGGCGGGGAAGCCCAAGCCCGCGAAGAAGAAAAAGTAGGTGTAGGGCGGAGTCCTCGCTCCACCTTGTTTCGGTGGCGCAAGATTGTCAGTGCGAGGAAACCCAGCGGTCTAACGTGGCAATCCATCCGGATAGATTGCCACGGCGTCTCGCAGCGGGACGCCTCGCAATGACAATGAGGGCGGGTCAGCGACCCCGCCCTACCTCAACCCCAGCGCGGCTCGGGCGGGTCGAAGACGAAGCCGTGGAAAAGTTTCCGCTGCGCGGGGGAGAGGCGCTGGTTGTAGAACTCCTTCGTGTAGCCCCAGTGCTCCTGTGAGGCGACCATCCAGGGGTGTTCGTAGCAGTAGTAGAGCATCGTGCGCCCCCGGTCAGGGCCGGCGTAGGGCGCCGCGGTGTGCCAGAGGGCGTTGTGGAAAAGAATCATTGTGCCGGCGGGGGCACAGACTTGGCGCACGCCGGGAAAAAAATCGCGCCGCTGCCGGTCGGCCTCCGTGGGCGCGAGGCGGCTCTTGTGGCTGCCGGGTACGACGGCGAGATTGCCCTGCCACGGCGCGGTCATGTCGGAGAGGTAGTAGCCGACCTTGAGCTGGAGGAGCGGGATCGGGACGCCGAGGTTGCGGAAGCCATTGTCGTGACCGTCGATGTGCCACTCACCCTGGCGGTTCATGAAGTCGCCGCCGTGTTCCACGATCGCGTCGGACGCGCAGTGGTGCGGCATGCTGCTGAGCAGCCCGTGCACGTAGGGCATGATCGCGGGCCAGTCCAGCAGCTCGAGAAAGAGCGGGTCGTCGTCGAGGAGGTAGAACAGCCGCGAGCTCTGCTCGCTTTTCGCGTGGGTGAAACCGGCCGGTTCCTTCTGCTGCGTGCGGATCAGTTCGCGGCGCCGCGCGATGGCCCGGTGGGTGGCGGCGATGAGCCGCGCGACATGGTCGGGGGAGAAGAAATTCTCCCGCACGAGGAATCCGTCGGTCTCAAAGGCGAAACGTTCGGCCTCGGTGAGGGGTGGGGACGTGGAGGTCGTGGCATTCATTTGGCTTGTCGTGGCCTGAGAGTTAAGGGGACGGAAGATCGAGTCCGTTTGTCATGCTGAACGAAGTGAAGAATCCATTTGGATGGGGTCGAAGTTCGCGGCGCAGTCTTACTGGATTCTTCGCTGCGCTCAGAATGACAATGAGGGCGGGTCAGAGACCCCGCCCTACCTCAACCCCAGCGCTGTTCCGGCGGGTTGAAGACGAAGCCGTGGAAGAGTTTCCGCTGCGCGGGGGACAGGCGCTGGTTGTAGAATTCCTTCGTGTAGCCCCAGTGCTCCTGCGATCCGACCATCCAGGGGTGCTCGTAGGCGGTGTAGATCATCTTGCGGACGCCGTTGGCCTCGTTGAACGGGGCGGCGGTGTGCCAGAGGGCGTTGTGGAACAGGATCGCGGTGCCGGCGGGCGCGCAGACCTGCACGGCACCGGGAAAGAAGTCGCGGCGCTGGCGGTCTTCCTCCGTGGGATCGAGGAGGGCCTTGTGGCTGCCGGGCACGACGGTGAGGTTGCCCTGCCACGGCGCGGTCATGTCGGAGATATAGAAGCCGACCTTGAGCTGCAGGAGCGGGATCGGGTGCCCGAGGTTGCGGTAGCCGTGGTCATGGCCGTCGATGTGCCAGTCGCCCTTGCGGTCGAGAAAGTCGGCGCCGTGCTCGACGATCACGTCAGAGCCGTGGTGGTGCGGCTTCGGGTTGATCAGGGCGTGCACGTACGGCATGAGCGCCGGCCAGTCGAGCAGCTCGAGGAAAAGCGGATCGTCGTCGAAGATGTAGAAGAATCGCGTGCTCTTTTCGCTCTTCGTCTGGGTGAAGCCGGTCTGCGGCGCGCCTGTGCGGACGAGCTCACGGCGGCGCGCGACGGCCCGATGGATGGCGGCGGTGAGGCGGGCGACGTGGTCGGGCGTCAGGAAATTCTCGAGGACGAGGTAGCCCTGGTTGTCGAAGGTGAATTTCTCGGCGGCCGTGGGGACGGCGGCTTGGACCGGGGCGGGGAGGGGCGCGGATTCAGCCATGGGGGCGGGGGTTGGGAAAGCAGCGGGACGTTGCGGGAAATTGCCGGGGACAGAAAGCGGATTCGGGCCGAAGGAGAGAGTTCGGTGGCCAAACCCCCTGATTTTTCACCGCGGATTACACAGACGGACACGGATTCAGCCGTCGAACTTTCGGAATTTGAACAGAAGAGCGCAAAGATCGCGAAGCGACCTGTGATTCGCTGATGCCTTCGCGTCCTTCTGTTCAACGGCTGGTGGGTCTCGTCGTAAGATTCGACATGGCTTCGTAAGGGTGGCCATTGCCGGGGCGGGCGGCGCGTGGTAGGCTGGGGGCATGAGTTCCACCCTTGCCCCCGCTGCCTCGAAACTCGCCCTGCTGGGCGGCACCCCCGTCGGGAAGGTTACCCTGCCGAAATTTCCCACCTTCACCGAGAAAGCGATTGGGCGCGCCGCCGATATGCTGCGCCAGGGCAAACTCTACGGGCTCGGCCGCAAGCATGTGCCGGAGATCGGCGAGGCCGAGGGCGTCATCTCGAAGTACCATGGCAACCGCCACGTGCTTGCCACGAGCTCCGGGCATGCCGCCCTGCAGTCCGCTCTGGCGGGCCTCGAGATCTGCTGCGGCGACGAGGTCATCACCACGCCGTACACCTGGGGAGCATCCATTTCCTGCATCCTGCACCAGAATGCCATCCCGGTGTTCGTGGACATCGAGCGTGACACCGGCCTGATCGACCCTGAACAAATCGAGGCGGCGATCACGCCCCGCACCAAGGCGATCCTCGCGGTGCATCTGTTCGGCCAGCCGGCGAACTTGAAGCGGCTCCGCGCGATCGCGGACAAGCACAAGATCATGCTGATCGAGGACGGCAGCCAGGCGCACGGCGCCGAGTTCGAGGGCATCCGCGTTGGCACAGTCGGCGATGCCGCGGGCTTTTCCTGCATGGGGGGCAAGGTCCTCGCGACGACCGAAGCCGGCTACATGGTCACGCCGCACGAGCGGGTTTACTGGCAGGGCGCGATGATCGGCCAGCACATGGGCCGCTCGACGGACGAGGGCATGCCGGACGACCTGAAGCCATATCTCGACTCGCTCGTCTACACCTATCGCGTCACGCCGTTCAACGCGGTGCTACTGACGGAGCAGTTTGCCAAGTTGGACGCAGAGCTCGCCGAGCGCCGGCGCCATGCCGCCCTCCTGCGCTCGCACCTCGCGTCCGCCAAATACCTCAAGCTGCCGGTCTACACGCCGGGCTCAAAGCCATCGTACCACCTGATGTCGTTCACTTTTGACGCCGACGCCGCGGGCATCACGCGCGACACGTTTGCCGCGGCGATCAAGGCGGAGGAGCTGTTCTGCATGGGTTATGTGCCGTCGGTTATTTCGGACTGGAAGCGCCTGCACTGGCAGGATTACCGCGGCCCGCGCGTGTCGTGGCTGTCGGCGCTCGAGGCGGCCAAGGTGGACTATCGGAACCAGGCGCTGCCGAACGCCCGCTGGCGGGTCGACCATGCGCTGGAGATGCTCTTTGACATGGTGGCGCCGAACGAGGCCATGGTGGCCCGCATGGCCGAGATCATTCTCAAGGTGGAGGCAAACGTCGACGCGCTGCGGGATCACGAGCGCACGGCGGGGCCCGCCACCACGGTCCTCCGGAAATGAAAGCAGGCTTCGCCTCGGCTGACATTACCCCGCGCCTGGGCCTCCAACTGGCCGGTTACGGCCCGTACCGGAACCGGGCGGCGAATAAAATCCACGCCCCGCTCGCCGCCCGCGCCCTGGCGGTGACGGAAGGGAAGCGCCGCGCGATCCTCGTCAACGTCGAGCTCTGCGGCACGCCGCGGCCGCTCGCGATCAAGATCCGGGACGCGGTGGCGCGGCGGACCGGTTGCCGACCGGCCGAGATCTTCGTGACATCCACCCACACGCACAGCGGCCCGTCCACGGGCGGGATGCTGGGCTGGGGCGAGGCGGACGCGATTTATGTCGAGACCCTGCCGGCGCGGATCGCCGATGCCGCGGCCAAGGCCTGGGCGGCCCGGAAAACGATCGCGTGGCGCTATGCCGAGGTGCCCTGCGAGGGCATCGCGATCAACCGCGAGACCGACCGGGGCGGCTGGATGTTTGACCCGATCGGGGTGCGGCTCGCCCCGCAGTGGCGGCCGGCGCGGCCGCAGGACACGGACCCGACGCTCCGCGTGCTCGCGGCCTATGCCGGCAAGAAACTGGTCGGCCTGTTGCATCATTTCGGCTGTCACGCGGTGCTCGGCAGCGAGCAGACCTTTGACGTGCACGGGGATTTTGTCGGGCTGGCGTCGGCGCAGATCGAGCGCGCGTTTCCCGGCGCGACGGCGATTTTTCTCCCCGGGGCGATGGGCGACATCAACCCGCCGGTGTGTCACCGCGGGGAAAAGGAAACGCACCGCGCGCTGCGCGTGCTGACCACCAAGTATGCGGCCGCGATCAAGCGCGGGCTGAAGGCGGCGCAACCGATGGCGGCAACTGGCGTGCGGATCGTGCAGCATGACGTGAACTTTTCGCGGAAACTCTGGACGCGGGCGGAGATTCGGAAGCGGATCGCGCAACTGGAGAAGATTTTCAGCGGACCGGGCGTCACGGACATCACGACAGTCGGGGAGAAACCGCTCCAAACCAACGGCCTGAACATGGTGCGGCTCGAGGGCTTGCGCCTGGTGTTGGCGAAGTTTCAGGGCAACCGCGGACCGAATCCACCGGTGACGGTGCATGGGCTGCGCATCGGGCCGGTGGCGCTGCTCGGCGTGGGACTCGAGGTTTTCCATAGCCTGCAGGCGCCGGTAATGCAGGGCAGTGGGCATCCGCACACCTGGGTGGTGAGCCTCGCCGGCGGGATTGGCTACGCGCCCGATGCGCGCGCCTGTGTGAAGCAGGGCTACACGGACGACCTCGTGCCGGCGATCCTCGGGGAGCGGCCGTATGCGAAGATTTATGCCGAGGTGCCGCGCGAGCTGATCAAGCTGGCCCGGGAGCTGGCGGGTTGATTCTGAAGTAGGGCAGGTCTTTAACCTGCCTTTCGTCATTGCGAGGAGATCCCGCTGCACCGGGATCGACGCGGCAATTCATCCTGGCGGCGACGTCGCTATCCCCTGATGGATCGCCACGTCAGCCCGTTGGGCTTCCTCGCAATGACAATCAGGGCGCACTAGGCTGCGCCCCTACTCGATCCTACGCGAGCCAAGGCGGGTCAGAGACCCGCCCTACCTCAGTCGAACGAGACCGGTTTGCCGGAGGCAGACGACGCGTAGATGGCGTCGGCGATGCGGGCGAAGAGGAGGGCGTCCTGGAGTGTGGTCTCGGGCTTCCGCTTTTGCAGGATGGCGTCGACGAAGTCGTTGACGACGCCGTCGTGCTCCGAGGTCGAAGCGGTCTCGTCGCCTTCCCAGAGCACGCGGGTGCGGGTGCCCTTGGCGGCGTCGGGCTCGGTCAGGACGATGTTCGCGGACTTGGCCTTGAGCATCTGCAGTGTGAGCGTGCCGCGCTCGCCGGTGATCTGCCAGCGGTTGTCGGGCGGCAGCGTCGTGAACTCGGCGCGCTCGTAATTGAGCACGCAGCCCTCGGCGAAGGTGATGAGCGCGGTGACGTGCGTCTCGGCGTCGGAGCCGGGTGCGGCGTAGGCGGCATAGGCCGCGGGCACCTGCCAGGTCCGCGCCAGCGCTGATTGCGGGGTCAATTTGAAGTCGAGCAGGCCGAGCAGGTAGTCGAGGTCGTAGCAGCCCCAGTTGACGAAGATTCCGCCACCGTTGAGGTCCGTGCGCAGCCGCCAAGCGGGCGGCGGGTTTTGGGGCGGGGCGCCGGCGGGGCTGATGCCGCGGCAGGTGATGGTGCGGATCTTTCCGAGCGCGCCGCTGCGAAGGTAATCCCGGGCGGCGCGGGCTGAGTCGAAGTGACGGTAGCGTGAGGAGCACACGGCGCCGACGCGGCGGCCCTGGGCGGCGATCATGGCGCGCACCTCGGCGGCGTTCATGGCGACGGGCTTTTCGGTGAGGACGTGCTTGCCGTGCCGAAACGCCTCGAGGGCGAGGGTGGTGCGGAGGCTGGCGGGCAAGGCGAGGATGACGGCGTCGATCGCCGGGTCGGCGAACAGTTCGCTGGCGCTGGCGGTCCAGCGCGGGATGTTGAACTCGGCGGCGGTTTTCTGGGCGACAGCGGTGCGCACGTCGCAGACGGCGGCGGCGCGGGCGGTCTTCAGCAAGGCGAGGGCGCGGAGGTGGTACTGGGCGATGACGCCGCAGCCGATGATCGCGATGTTCAGCATAAAAATTCCAATCGGTTGCCCGCGAAACCCGCGAAATGGCGCGAAAGGTTCGGAAACCTCTCCGTAATTCGCGTCATTTCGCGTGTTTCGCGGGCAAAACTCCGGGTTGTTTACAGCCCGAGGTATTTGTCGCGGCCGGCGACGAGGGCCTCGACCTTGCGGTCGGCGATGCTGCGCTTGAGCATCCAGAAGCCGCAGTCGGGGTGGACCCAGCGGACGCGGCCGGCGCCGACCTTTTTCTCGACGGCCTCGATGCGGGACGCGACCTCGTCGGCGGTCTCGATGTGGTTCACCTTGATGTCGATCACGCCGATGCCGAGGGAGATCTTCTTGTCGATCTGCTTGAGGGCATCGATGTCGCTCTTCGGGCGGTGGGCGAGTTCGAGGACGAGGTGGTCGCAATGGAGGGCGTTGAGAAACTCAATCAGCTTCGCCCAGTTGCCCTTCTGGATGGTCTGGCCGCCGTAGTTGCCGAAGCAGAAATGCACGGCGCGTTCGCCCTCGATGCGGTCGAGCAAGAGGTTCATGGACGCGGCCGCGAGGGGGGCGTCGGCGGGATTACCGGGGATGTTGGCTTCGTCGACCTGGATGCAGGGCGCGGGCAGGCCGGGCATCTGCGCGGCGAGGACCTCGCCGAGGGCCATGGTGAGCTTGGCGAAGCTGCCGTAGTGGTGGTCGAGCAGCGTGCGGGCGAGCATGTAGGGGCTCGTGACGGTGAACTTGAACGGGCCGCCGGCGACGGCGGCGGCGCGCTGGCAGTCGGCGAGCAGGTTCAGCGAACCCTCGCCGAGCTTGCCGGTGACGACGCCGGCCGGCTTGCGGCGGAAGCCCATCGGGTGGTGCCGGGAAAATTCCTCGGTGACGGAGCGGCCGACGACGGACGAGATGCCGGCCATCGGGCGGATGAAGTACTCGATCATGCCGTTCGTGTCGGGGTGGTTGACATCGAAGCGGTAGAGTTCGCCGTCCGTCGGCAGGTCGATGCCGGCCTGGCGCTGGAGGTCGAACACGACGCGCGTGGCGTCGATCACGGCCTGCTCGCTGGGCAGCGCCGCGAGCCAGTCGGGCACCGGGTAGGAACCAACCGTGGTGGTGAGAATGCGGGGTTTGGAGGGAATTTTAGACATGAAGTTGAAGGGGGGAGAGGGCGAAGCATGGGAAATCCGGGCTCGGGGTGGCGAGGGAGAAACGCCTGATATTTCACCGGGGCCAAGGTCGGTTGGGATCAGGCCTGGGCACAAAACCATTGTCGCGCCCACCGGCGGGCGGCAGCTTTCCGCCAGATCCAGATGACCCGGCAAAAAATCAATCGAATCACCGCGGTGGGGCTGCTGCTCGGCCTTGGCAGCGCGCTCCTCATTTACCTGACGGTGGCACCCGACGTGGTGGACCCGCTGCTCGGGGACCCGTTCACGAACAAGAGATACCTGCGCGAGCTGCGGGTCATGGGCGGCCAGGGCAACGTGCTCGCGGCGGAATTCAACGATTGGTTTGCCGGGCGGTGGCACGGCCGGGCGCTGGCGGGAACCGTGGCGGTGCTCACGCTGGGTGCCGTGATGGTCTTCCGGTTTGTGGCGACCCATCCGGGGGTGCCGGCGGCCGCGGGGGTGGACGAACTGGCGCCGCCAAATTGAGCGGGGAGGCGAACGGGTGGGAGCCGGCGGCACTGTGTCATCTTGTTTCTTGCGCCTTGAGGGCGGGGGAATAACCCATGGGAATGGGGGACAAACCCAGCGGCGACTTCCCTTCACCCATGCACCCTTCCTCTGCCCGACTCCTCCGCATCAGCCTGCTCCTGATGCTGGTCGTGGGCGGCCCCGGGGGAAGACTCCGGGCTGAAACGGGAGCGGCCCTCCGGCCGGAGAACGATCCCACGGTCACCCTGCTGGATAAATTTCTGGTCGTGGGAGTCGCCGACGCCGACCAGATCATGCCGACGGTGCGCCCCATTTCCAGTGTCATGGGCGACGAGCGCAGCGTGCTCGACACGCCGCGCTCGGTGTCATCCATCAGCAAGCAGCTGATGGGGCAGGCGCGCATCAAGTCCGTCACCGACTTTTCCCAGTTTGCGCCGGGGGTGTACACCGCGTCCCGCTTCGGCCTGGCGACCACGCCGATGATGCGCGGCGACCTTGCGGAGGTTTACCTCGACGGCCAGCGCACGAAGTACAGCCGCAACAGCGTCATGCCCAGTTTCAACGGCGTCGAGGCCCTCGACATCGTGAAGGGCCCCGGCTCCGCCGTGTACGGCCCGCAAAGCAACGGCGCCGCGGGCTACACGAACTTTGTCACGAAGCGGCCGTACTTTGACCGGCCGCGCACCGAATTCGCCCTGAGCTACAATGCGTTTACCGCCGACCACGCCTTTGCCAACGTGGAGTGGTTGGCCGACACCGGCGGCCCGCTGAGCGCCGACACGGCCTACCGCCTCAGCTACCTCGGCCGCGCGGGTGAAACCTACTATCAGAACACCGCGGACACCACGCAGGACCTGTTTGTGGCTTTGACCCACAAATTCAGCCCCACGCTGACCGTGAATGGGTGGGTGCAGGGCTATCGCCAAGATTACAACGAGGTTCCAGGCTTCAACCGGGTGACGCAGGCGCTCATTGACCATGAAACATACCTCGCGGGCACAGCGGTCCGCACGGCAGGCATTTACAGAATCGCGAATCCGCAGCTGGTTACAATCCAGGCGCACAACCCCGTGGTCGGCACGGACGACCGCGCGCAGGCGAACCGTTACCAGGCGCAGCTGGTCTTCGACCAGGTGCTCAGCCCGAGCTCGTCGCTGAAAAACTCGACGTACCTCGAGACCCGCGACTCCTACAAGTACGAGCCGAGCATCCGCTATTCCGAATATGTGAAGACCGACTGGAATGTGCAGAACCGCACCGAGTACCACGTCACCTTCGACACCGGCAACGTGAGTCACAGCCTCATCACCGGGGTGGATCTCAAGCTGGAGCGGCTCGTCGCCTATCAGTCGTTCTTCGGTGAGGAGTTCAATTACGCGGATGTGACCAAGCCGGCGGCCACGTGGTCCAACGCCGGCGCCAACATCTATCTTTTCGGCGTGCCCGGTCACACGAAGTTCGGATCCGACGTGGGTTTCGGCAACTACGGCGGCAACCAGGACTCATGCATCAACGACACCGGCGTATTCTACCAGCATGACCTCCGGCTGACCCCCCGGCTTTCATTCATCGGCGGCTTCCGCCTCGACCACATCCAGGCCGAGTCCCAGAGCCCGGAATTCATTGATCTCGGCGGCTACGGCTCACCGGGCACTGCTCATGCCGCGGGGGGCGTTTATGATCTCAGCGCCGCGGTAAACGACGCCAGCTACTTCTTCAGCACGATCTACAAGGTGACGGACGCCAGCTCGGTCTATGTGACCTACAACCAAACCAATGCGGTGCTCGGCAGCGTGAACTTCGGCGGCGTCGCCGCGCCGGACAAGACCGCGGCCGGCTTCCGGACCGCGCTGCAGTCCCGCGCGACGCTCTTCGAGGTCGGCTCCAAGTTTGTCCTGCTGGACCACCGGCTTTACACCAGCGTGGCCTGGTTCCGCCAGGTGCGGGCCGATCCGGACAAGTTTGGCCACATCTCCGGCCGCATCGCCAGCGGGCTCGAGCTCGAGTCGGTCTACCAGGTCAACCGGCACTTCAACCTCCTCGGCAACTTCACGTACGAGGATGTCTTCCGCAACGGCGCGACCTCCCTGTTCCAGTTGAACACCGACTACTACAAGCTGCAGCCCGACGGCAGTTACGCCGCGCCCGGCTCCGGCCGGACGACGGTGCCCTACTACCGCCGCTACTCGGGCGTGCCGAACTGGCAGGCTGCCGCGCGGTTGAACTACAAGTTCGACAACGGTTTCAGCTTTGGCCTCGGTTCGCAGTTCACCGGCCGGCAAAAGGCCAACGGCGAGGGCACGCTGCACATCCCGAGCCAGTTCCAGCTCAACGCCGTGCTGACGTATTCCACCGCCGCGTGGGACTTTCAGGTCAACGTCGACAACCTCACCAACGAGCACAACTGGTCCGTGGCCGACCCGGATTTCACCGGCAACACGGTTCTGTACCTAGAAAAGCCGCGGACGCTGGGCTTCACGACTCGGCACCGGTTTTAATCCGGAGGAAGCCGCGTCATTTGGTCCGCTCAAAGACGAACAGGTGATTGAGTCCGGCCTGAAACCTTCCGTGATGCGCCAGCCTGAAACCGGGCGCCGGGAAAATGCCGGGTGTGTCCGTTGGTTCGAAACCGAAATGCTCCTCCAGGGACATCCCGTCGATGAGCCGCACCAGGCGCAGGGCCGCGAGGATATGATCCACGGCTTTCGCCGGCACCGTGATGATCACCTTGCCGCTGGGTTTGAGCAGGGCGTGACACGCCTCGGCCAGCGCGGCCTGCTCAACGGCAGGTATGTGCTCCAGGACGGCGAGCAGGGTGATTGCATCCCAGTCGCCCGTGGCCGGGCGGACCTGGGGGAAGTATCCCGGAACCACCGTGAAGCTCGGTTCTTCCAGGGTCGTTTTGCGCCGCGGCTCGATTCCGTAGCCGCGGCCCAAGGCGGGGCCCAGGGCGCGAAACAACTCACCTTCGTGGGCCCCCACGTCGATCACCCGGGCCCCGGGGGGAATGAACCGCCGGGCCTGGCGGATCCGCCAGCCTTGGATAAAACGATCCAGCGCCTTCATGCGGGTTTTGCCCGGCGGTTGGGTTCAGGGTGAGCGGCGCCGAATTCAGGGCCGCGGTTTGAGAAACTGACCGGAGTTCGCCCGGTTGGTCAGCCGGCCTTCCGCCCAAACCGCTCCGCCCCGCACGTAAGTGTGGGTCACGCGCACATGGCTGCTGCGGCCGAGATAGGCGGTCGCCGGATGGCGCGTCCACAACTCGGCCGCGGTGATGGGCTGCTCCTTTTCATTCAGGCGCAGCAGGGAGAAATCGGCGTCCAGGCCCACCGCGAGCCGGCCCTTGCGGTCGTCGAGCCGGAAACGGCGGGCGACATTGCGTGCCAGCACCGCGGCCAGCACGGGCAGGTCCTGGGCGGCGGTCCGGGCGCAGGCGTTGAACAGCAGCTCGAAGCCATGCTGCACGCCGGCGATGCCGCCCCGGACGGCAAAAAAATCCTCCGCCATTTTCAGGTCCGGCGGGGCGGGGTCATGGCCGGAGCCGACGGTCTGGAGGCGGCCCGCCCGGAGCTCCGCCCACAGCCCGAGCCGGCGCGTTTCGTCGCGCAGCGGCGGGGAGCATTTTGCGGGCGCGCCGATTTTGATGAAATCCTGCTCGTTCAGCAGCAGATAGTGCGGACTCGTCTCCGCGGTCACATCCACGCCCTGCGCGCGCGCCGCAGTGATCAGCGCGACGGCCTCGGGGCAGCTCACCGCCAGGAGGTGCAGCGCGCACCGGGTCTCGCCGGCGATTTCCAGCGCTTGCCGGATGGCCGTGAGCTCGACCTCGGCCGGGCGCGACGCCAGGTAGGCCCGGGCGTTGTGGCGGCCTTTGGCCTGCTGCGCCGCGGTGAGTTTGGCGGCAAGGGTCGCGTCCTCCGCGTGCACCGCCACGAGCAGATCGAGCTGGGCCGCGCGTTGCATCCCGGCGTGGAGCGATGCCGCGTCCACGCCCTGAAAATCCGCGCTGCCGCTGTCACCCAGGCGGGCCATCACGCCGATGGCGCCGGCGGATTTGAGCCCGGCGAGCTGGTTGAGATTGCCCGGAACGAGTCCGCCCCAGAGCGCGAAGTCCGTGCAGGACCGCTCCTCCGCGAGGAGTCGTTTCACGCGCAAGGCCGCGGAATCGAGCACCAGGGGCGCGGAATGACCGGGCAGGTCAAAAAAACACGTGCCGCCGCCCGCGGCCAGCGCGGCGGAGCCGGACGCCAGACCCTCCCAGTCGGCCCGGCCGGGTTCGTTGAATTGCACGCGGCCGTCGAGGATGCCGGGGAAAACATAGGCGCCCGCGGCGTCGAGCGTGGCCTCTGCCTCCTCGCCGATCTCCGGTGCGATCTGCATGATCTTGCCGCGCAGGATGCCGAGGTCGGCGCGCTGCACGCCCTCCGGCGTGACGAGCCGGCCGCCCCGAACCACGAGATCAAGGCGTTCCGGAATGACGGGCGGGAGTTTTTGTTTCTTGGACACGGTAGGGAGGATTGTTGGGTGCGCCGGGCGCGAATCGACGCAAATCATCGGGCCAGGGCGATTTGCCCGAATTCTGGTGGGCGAGGCGGGCTTTGGGTTCGGAGGTATCCCTTAAGTGGTGAGGTGGGGGACGGGGAAGGCTCTCGGGCAGGTAGACGTCGTGCCGGAGGAAGCTGCTCTCCGCCGAGTCTGCGGCGGGCTTCCTTCGCCGGGTATGATGGTACCGGCGAGAGGGCCGAAGGTAAGGGTGCTTCCGTGGATGGCCTGCCAGCCGCAGGCTTGGCGAAGGATGGCGGAGAGGGGGGGATTCGAACCCCCGGTAGGCTTGCGCCTACACGCGCTTTCCAAGCGCGCGCATTCGACCACTCTGCCACCTCTCCAGGTGTCCAAACCGCCATGTTTCCATGGCCTGTCTGACGGGCGAAGGGTAGAGGAAGGGCGAAGCTTCCGGACGGGTCAACGGCAAATCCACCGCCGGCATTATCCTTTCCGGGGAGGACACAAATTTTTCCAAAAGCTCCTTGCGCGACAGGTTGGGCGACCTAACCCTGCGCTTGAATTTTTTCGTTTCTCCACCTCACCGCCACCATGGTCACGACCAACACCGAAATCGCCTACAACAGCAAGATTGAGGGCGAGGTTATTGTCTCCCGGATGGATTCGATCATCAATTGGATCCGGACCAACTCGATGTGGCCGATGCCCATGGGCCTTGCCTGCTGCGCCATCGAACTGATGGGCACGGCGTCGTCCCGGTTCGACATTGCGCGTTTCGGCGCCGAGGTCATGCGCTTCTCCCCGCGCCAGTCCGACTGCATGATCGTCGCCGGCACTGTCACTTACAAGATGGCCTCCGCCGTCCGTCGCATTTACGACCAGATGGCCGAGCCCAAGTGGGTCATCGCCATGGGCGCCTGCGCCAGCAGCGGCGGCATGTACCGCAGCTATGCGACCCTGCAGGGCGTGGACCACATCGTGCCGGTGGACGTCTATATCAGTGGCTGCCCCCCGCGTCCGGAAGCCCTGCTGGACGCCCTGATGAAACTGCAGGCCAAGGTCCGGCACGAGCGCTCGGCCACCAACCTTCGTCGCGCCTAATTCGGATTCTTCGCGCATGTCCGCCACCGTCGACGTCCTCGCAGTCCTCAAGGAAAAATTCCCCGCGGCGACGCCGCGCCCCAGTCTCGACCACCCGGCGGTCAATCTGGCGGCCGGCGATATCCCGGCGGCCTTGAAATTCCTTCGCGACGAGCAGGGCTTCGACTTTCTGGTGGACCTCACCGCCGTCGACTGGGCCGAGGGGGTGTCGCCGCGGTTTACGGTCGTTTATCATCTCCTTTCCACCGGGCGGCACGACTACGTCCGCGTCGCCACCGACTGCCCCAGCGATGAGGCCCCCGCCGTGGCCAGCGTGGTCAGCCTCTGGGCCGGCGCCAACTGGCACGAGCGCGAGGTCTACGACATGTTCGGCATCAATTTCACCGGCCATCCCGACCTGCGCCGCATCCTGATGTGGGACGGCTACCCGTATCATCCGCTGCGCAAGGAGTTCCCGCTGGCCGGCATTGATACGCCGCTGCCGGACGCCGAGATCATGGCCGAGACGGGCGCGCGCGTGATCGCCGCGCCGATGGCGGGCGGTCCCTTCGTGGCTTCGCCGGGCGAGATCAACCTGACCGAGGCCGAGCCGCGCGCCAAAGACGAGAGCTGGACCGAACGCCGCGCCAAACCCGACGCCTGAACCATGGCCACCGAATTTTCCTTTCCTGACAGCGCGGCGAAGGCCGCCACGGCCGAATTCGAGTCTGAGAAGATGTCGCTTTCGATGGGCCCGTCCCACCCGTCCACCCACGGCGTGCTGCGCCTGCAGATGGAGCTCGACGGCGAGCTCCTGACGAAGTGCGACCCGGTCATCGGCTACCTGCACCGCGGCGATGAGAAGATCGCCGAGAACATGACCTACAACCAGTTCGTGCCGTACACGGACCGGCTGGATTACATCGCCCCGCTCGCCAACAACATGGCCTACGCCATTGCGGTGGAGCGGCTCGCCAAGCTCGAGGTGCCCGCCCGCTGCCAGGCGATCCGCGTGATCACGGCCGAGATGGCGCGCATTTCCTCGCATTTGCTCGGCCTCGGCGCCTTCGGCATCGATACCGGCGCCTGGACGGTGTTCATGTACGCGTTCACCGAGCGCGAGAAGCTCTACAAGCTGTTCGAGGAACTCACCGGGGCGCGTTTCACCACGAGCTACTCCCGCATCGGCGGCCTGCAGCGCGACGTGCCCGAGGGCTGGACCGGCCGGGTGGACGCGTTCTGTGACCAGTTCCTGCCGAACCTGGAGATGATTCTGGGCCTGCTGACGCGCAACAAGATCTTCATGGACCGCACGGTCGGCGTCGGCGTGATCTCCCGGGAGGATGCCATTGCGTACGGCTTGACCGGTCCGAACCTTCGCGCCTCAGGCGTCGGCCTCGACCTGCGCAAGGACAAGCCCTACTCGGGCTACGAGCAGTATGAATTCGACGTGCCGGTGGGCACGAAGGGCGACAGCTACGACCGCTACCTCGTGCGCGGCGAGGAGATGCGCCAGTCGGTGCGCATCATCAAGCAGGCCATCGCGAAATTTCCCGGCGGCCCGTGGTACGCGCAGGACGCGCGGAAGATCTTCGCGCCGCCGAAGGACAAGATCCTCACCTCGATGGAGGAGCTGATCCAGAATTTCATGATCGTGACCGAGGGCCCGCAGATGCCGGCCGGCGAGGTCTACTTCGAGGCGGAAAACCCGAAGGGTGCGCTCGGTTTTTACGTCGTCAGCAAGGGCGGCGGCGTCCCGTGGCGCCTGAAGATCCGTTCTCCCTCGTTCTGCAACCTGTCCATCCTCCCGAAGGTCTGCGTCGGCTGCCTGATCTCCGACGTCGTCTCCATCCTCGGCTCGCTCGACTTCGTCATGGGCGAGTGCGACCGCTGATTTTTACCCGCGAATCACACGAATGCCCACGAAACTAAAACCCTCTGACTCGGATGCATTCGCGTCTTTTCGCGTGAAAAGCGGGCAAAGGGTTTTCGCCTGATGAATCTCAAACCTGAAACTCTCTCCCGCATCGACGAGGTCATTCCGCATTACCCGACCAAGCGGAGCGCCACCCTGCCGCTGCTGCACCTCATCCAGGAGGAGGTCGGTTACATCTCGAACGAGGCGATCGAGTGGATCGCGGCGAAACTCGAGCTCCAGCCGATCAACGTGTACGAAGTCGTCACCTTCTACCCGATGTTCCGCCAGAAGCCGATCGGCCGGCGGCACATCAAAGTCTGCCGTACGCTCTCCTGCGCGCTCATGGGCGGCTACAAGACCTGTGCGACCTTCGAAAACGAATTTCACACGCACCTCGGCGAGGTCTCGCCCGACGGCGAGGTCACCGTCGAGTTCGTCGAATGCCTCGCCAGCTGCGGCACTGCGCCGGTGGTGATGATCGACGACGAGCTCCACGAGAAGGTGGACGCCGCCAAGGCGAAACAACTGAGCGACCAGATCAAAGGTGAGGCGAAGGCGCGCAAGTAAGCGCGACTGAGAAAGCGAAAATCGCGATTCGAAAATCGAAAATCCACCCATGCCCGCCCCCGCCCAACACCGCATCATTTTCCAGCACATTGACGAGCCGGGTTATACCAATGACCTCGCCTGCTACGTGCAGCACGGCGGCTACGAGGTGATGAAGCGGGCCTACGCCCGGCCGCCGGCGGAGCTGGTGGACGAGGTCAAGAAGTCCGGCCTGCGCGGCCGCGGCGGCGCGGGGTTTCCCTGCGGCGTGAAGTGGTCGCTGCTCGACCGCAAGAGCGGCAAGCCCATCTACCTCGTGGTCAACGCCGACGAGTCCGAGCCCGGCACGTTCAAGGACCGTTACATCATGCACCAGGATCCGCACCAGCTGATCGAGGGCATCATGATCACGTGCTTCGCGAACAGCGTGAAGCAGGCCTACATTTACATCCGCGGCGAGTTCCCGCACGGCGCCCGCATCCTTGAAAAGGCCATCGCCGAGGCCCGCGCCGCGAACTTCGTCGGCCCGAACGTCCTCGGTTCCGGCTACGGCTGCGAAATCTACGTCCATCGCGGCGCCGGCGCCTACATCTGCGGCGAGGAGACCGGCCTGATCGAGTCGCTCGAGGGCAAGCGCCCGTACCCGCGCATCAAGCCGCCGTATTTTCCCGCCGTCCTCGGTCTCTACCAGTGCCCGACGATTGTGAACAACGTCGAGACGCTCTGCCATGTGAAGTACATCGCGGACGTCGGCGGCGAGGCGTTTGCCAAGATCGGCACGCCCAACAATACCGGCACCCGCATCCTCTGCGTCAGCGGCCACGTGCAGAAACCCGGTTACTACGAGTTTGAAGTCGGCAAGATCACCATGGGCCAGCTGCTCAATGAGGTCTGCGGCGGCCCGCTGCCCGGCCGGACGTTCAAGGCCGTCATCCCCGGCGGCTCGTCGGCGAAAATTTTGAAGTTCGGCGAGCGCTTCAAGGGCAAGCGTAAGGTCGGCGCGGAGATGGTGGACTACGACTGGGCCGTCGAGGACGTGCCGATGGACTTCGACTCGCTCGGCATGATCGGCACGATGGGCGGCTCCGGCGGCGTCATCGTGATGGACGACACCGTCAACATGGTCGAGGCCCTCGCCAACATCAACGCGTTCTACGCCCACGAGAGCTGCGGCCAGTGC
>Ga0209499_1000023_pt1 | contig 116819 bp, 107 predicted proteins | sample C_130208_EF_Meta_FD_187306 | JGI IMG/M metagenome (GOLD analysis project Ga0209499, IMG submission 187306) | Freshwater microbial communities from Lake Croche, Canada to study carbon cycling - C_130208_EF_MetaG (SPAdes) (version 2) | ecosystem: Environmental > Aquatic > Freshwater > Lake...
GTGCAGGCCATCTCGAGGTTGAGCCGCGTGGCGATGCCCTCGCGCAGCCGCCAGACGTCGCGTTCCTGGATGTGCCGGCGGTCCTCGCGAAGGTGAACGGTGATACCATCCGCCCCCGCGCGTTCACCCAGCAGGGCCAGCGCGACTGGATCCGGCTCCACCGCCCCGCCCGTGGTGGCGGCGGCCTCCCGATAGCGCGCCTGGCGCACCGTGGCACAGTGGTCGATGTTCAAGCCGAGGAAAATCATGGGACAGAGGTTTGACGCCAGTAAACGGCTAGCGATTCTCTAATGCAAAATCGAAATGGCCCCCGCACCCCTCCCCGCCCGCACACCCGCGCCCGCCCCCGCCCGACCGCCCGCGAAACCGGAAAACCTGCTGATCAATCTCGCCTTCAACGTCGCCATCCCGGCGGTGCTGATGGCGCAGTTGAGCAAGGAGAACCGGCTCGGTCCGGTCTGGGGCCTCGTGGTGGCCCTGTTGTTCCCTCTAGGCTACGGCCTCTATGACTTTATCGCGCGGCGGAAGACCAACGTGCTCTCGGTTCTGGGCACCGTGGGCGTGCTGGTCAGCGGCCTCTTCGGCATCCTGAAGCTCGGCGGGTTCTGGTTCGCGGTGAAGGATGCCGCGATTCCCTCGCTGATCGGCGTCGCGTTGCTGGCCACCATGCGCTCGCGCGAGCCGCTGATCAAAACGATCTTCTACAACGACACCGTCATGGACGTCCCGCGTATCGAGGCCGCCCTGGTCGAACGCGACACGGAGGGCGGGTTCATTTCGCTCCTGCGACGCTGCAGCCTGCTCATCGCGCTGGCGTTTTTCCTGAGTGGCGGGCTGGGTTTTGTGCTCGCGCGCTACCTGCTCAAGAGCCCGGGTGGCACCCCGGAGTTCAATGCCGAGCTGGCCAAGATGCACTGGCTAAGCGTGCCGGTCATCATGGTACCCGTCATGGCCATGATGATGGTCGCGCTCTGGCAGCTCATCCGCGGCCTGAGGGCGCTCACGGGGCTGACGACCGACGAGATCTTCAAGGCGGAGCCGGAGAAAAAGCCGGCGGCCTGATGGGATTGCCGGGCGGGGCCGGGTGACCCCGCGCGGCCTCATTCCCGCTGCGCCATGGGCAGGTAATCCCGCTTCACGGGGCCGGAGTAAATCTGCCGGGGACGGTAAATGCGACCCTTCGGGTTCGCCGCCACCTCGCGCCAGTTGGCGATCCAACCGGGCGCCCGGCCGATGGCAAAGATGACCGTAAACATGTTCACCGGGATACCGAGGGCGCGCATGATGATGCCACTGTAGAAATCGACGTTCGGGTAAAGTTTGCGCGAGATGAAATAGTCGTCCTTCAGCGCGGCCTGCTCGAGGTTGCGGGCGATCGCGAGGAGCGGGTCGTTGATGCCGAGCTTGTTCAGGACGTCCTCGCAGGCCTTGCCAATGATCTTCGCGCGCGGGTCGAAATTGCGGTAGACCGGGTGGCCAAAGCCCATCAGGCGGTTGCTCTTGCCGCCGGACTTGGCCGCGGCGATGAAGCGCGTGCCGTCATCATGCTCGTCGTGAATGGACTGCAGCATGTGCATGACCGCGGTGTTGGCGCCGCCGTGCAGCGGGCCGGACAGCGCGCAGATGCCGGCGGAGAGCGAGGTGAAGAGGTTGGCGGCGCTGGACCCGACCATGCGCACCGTCGAGGTGCTGCAGTTCTGTTCGTGGTCGGCGTGGAGCAGCAGGAGGGTGTTGATCGCCTTGGAGATTTCCGGGGCGGCGACATAGTCCTTGTACACCTCCGAAAACATCATGTGCAGGAAGTTGTCGCAGAACGGGATGTCCTTTGGCGGGATATACGGCAGGCCGTGCTGGTAGCGGTAGATCATCGCCCCGATCGTGCGGATCTTCGAAATGGCCATGGCGGCCGCGAGGTCGAAGTTCTGCAGGTCCTTCTCAAAGTCATTCGTGGCGAGGTGCGGGTTATGGGCGGCCAGCGAGGCGACGATGGACGAGAGCATCGCCATGGGCGGCGCATCCTTCGGGTAGCCCTGGAAGATCGCCTGCATCTGCGGCTCGATCGCGGCGTGCTGCCGGAGGAGGTCACCAAAGGCCTTGCGCTGGGCGGCGTTGGGCAGCTCGCCGTAAATGATGAGATAGGCGGTCTCGCCAAAGTTGCTGTTCTGGGCGAGCTGCTCGATCGGATAGCCGCGGTGGCGGAGGACGCCGTTGTCGCCGTCGAGATAGGTGATCGCACTCTCGCACGAGCCGGTATTGCCGTAGCCCTGGTCGTAGGCGATGTAGCCGGTCTCAGCGCGCAGCTTCCGGGTATCAATGGCCTTCTCGCCCTCCGTGCCAATCATCACGGGCAGGACGTATTCCTTGTCGTCGAGTTTGAGCTGTGCAGTCGTGGCCATGGTCGGCTTAACCAACCCGAATCCATGCCGCTTGCAAAGCAAAGTTACCCGGTTTGCCCTCGCATGACGCGAAATTAGCCGGCGACAACCCGGCTGTTAGAAGATTTGCGGCCTGTAATCAGGCCTTCGCCGCCACCCTGGCGAAGTTGCGGTAGACCTGCAGGCCCTTGGCCTGGCTCTTTTCCGGATGGAACTGCGTGGCAAAACAGCGGCCGCGCGCAATCGCCGCACAGAACGGGCCACCGTAGTCGCACTCCGCCAGCACCAGCCCGGGGTTGGACGGCACGCAGTAATAGCTGTGCACAAAATAGAAGGCCTCGCCCTCGTTCGCCAAGCCGGCCGCCAGCGGGGAATTGGGCTGGGTGAAACGGATGGTGTTCCAGCCCATGTGCGGGATCTTGAACTCCGGCGGGCGGACGAACTTGACGACCTGGCCGGGAAAAATGCCAAGGCCGGTGACGTTGGACTCCTCGGAGTGCTCAAACAGCGCCTGCATGCCGAGACAGACGCCGAGGAACGGCCGGTCGGCGGCAATCCACTCGCGGACCGTGTCCGCCAGTCCGGTCGCGCGCAGCGACGCCACGCAGTCCCGCAGCGCCCCGACGCCGGGCAGCACGAGCCCGGTGGCCCCGCTGGCCACGACCTCGGCGGGCGAGCGCACCACCCGCGGCTCCGCACCGACGGCCTCAAGGGCCTTCGTGACGCTGCGGAGATTGCAGATTCCGTTGTCGATGACCGCGATCATGGGAAGAGCAGGGCGCGACACGGAGATCGGAGCTCGTAGATCGGAGATCGGGAGTCGGAAAATGCGGGATGGCGTTCAGGCTGCATGCTTGCGCCGTTCGCGTATCGCACACTCCGGCGATCTGCCATCTCCGAACTCCGATCTTCGCATCTGAGGCGCCCGGGCCTCAGATGCTGCCTTTCGTCGAGGGGAGCAGGTCGGCGGCACGGGGCTCGATGGACGTGGCCATGTCGAGCGCGCGGGCGAGGCACTTGAAGATTGCCTCCGCCACGTGGTGCGGCTCCTCGCCGTAAACCAACTGGACATGGAGGTTCGCCCCGAGCGCGTTGCTGAATGCGCGGCAGAATTCCTTCACGAGGATGATGTTGAAATCGCGCACGAACATGGTCGGCGCGTCGGCGGAATAGACCAGGTGCGGGCGGCCGCCGACATCGATGGCGATGCGGACGAGCGACTCGTCCATGGGCAGCAGGAAAAAACCGTAGCGCTTGATGCCGATCTTGTCGCCCAGCGCCTCCTTGAAGGCCTGGCCGAGCACGAGGCCGACATCCTCGACGGTGTGATGGTAATCCACGTCGGTGTCGCCCTTCGCCTTCACGGTGAGGTCGAACAGCCCGTGCTTCGCGAAGAGCGTGAGCATATGGTCGAAGAACGGCACGCCGGTGTCGATCTTGCCCAGGCCGCGGCCGTCCACCGCGAGGGTAAGCGCGATGTCGGTCTCGGCCGTCTTGCGGGTGACAGTCGCTACGCGAGAGGTGATTTTAGCCATGCGTCGAGGGATTCGTTGAGAGCGGACATTTCGCCATCGGTGCCCACGGTGATGCGGAGGAACGAGGCGGTCAAGGCGTGGCTCGGGAAGTGGCGGACCAGCACCTTGCGGCGGCAGAGGAAGTCATAGGCGGACTGGGCGACTGCCGGTCCGCTTTCACCACGGGTGTTCTTCGGCTCGGTGAAGATGAAGTTCGCCTGCGACGGGTAGGTGAACCAGCCGCGCGGGCCGGCGAACCGCGCCAGGTTGGCGTCGCGCGTGGCCTTCACCTTGGCGATCAGTGCATCGTAGTAGGCCGGATCCCCCAGGGCCGCGAGCGCGGCGGCCTGCGAGAGGCGGTTGACGTTGTAGCTGTCGCGCACGCGGTCGAGCAGGCCGATGAGCTCGGGCTGGGCCAGGGCGTAGCCGACGCGGATGCCGGCGAGCGCGTAAGCCTTGGACAGCGTGCGCACAATCACGAGGTTCGGGTAGCGGGCGAGCAAGGGCACGGCGTTCTCCTGCGCGAAGGGCACGTAGGCCTCGTCCACCACCAGCAGGCCGCGGAACGTGGCCAGCATGCGCTCGAGGTCGGCATTGGCGAAAGCCACCCCAGTGGGCGCATTGGGTGACGTCAGGAAGAACGCCTTCGCCGTCGAGGCGGCGATCTTTTCAAACGGCAGCCGCATCGACCGGTCGAACTCGATCACCTCGCTGCGGCCGTCCTGAATCGCAACCAGCACGGGATAAAGCGAGTAGCTCGGGAACAGGAAGCCGGCGGCGGCGGCCGGGGAACAAAAGAGCCGCACCAGAAGGTTGAGGATATCGTCGGAGCCGTTGCCGATGCAGACGTTCTCCTCGCGCAGGCCGTGCAGCCGCGCGACGGCGGCGCGCAGCGGGCCGCTCTTCGGGTTCGGATACAGCCGGAGCGAGGAACCGTCCGCGCCGATTTCCTGGCGCAGGGCCTCGGCGACCCGCGGGCTGGGCGGATAGGGACACTCGTTGGTGTTGAGCTTCACCCAGCCGGGTTCCGTCGGCTGGAGACCGGGCGTGTAAGCGTGCAGCGAAGCGATATGCGGCAGCGCGAGCTGCGGCAGCGGGGAGGACGGCATGACGCGTTTATTTTTTGACCGTGCGGATCTTCACCGACCGCCCGTGCGCATCGAGTTTCTCCATCGCGGCGAAGGCCGCCACGATGGGCTCGGCCTTGCGGACGCTGCCGCGGCTGTAGCCCGTGATGCTGGTGCGCCGCATGAAGTCCGCCACGCGCAGCCCACTGAAGAACCGGCCGGCGCGCCCGGTGGGCAGCACGTGACTCGGGCCCGCGGTAAAGTCGCCGAGGGCCGTGGGGGTGAAATTGCCCAGCATGATCGCGCCCGCGGTCGTAATGGTCCGCATCAGCACCTTGGCGGCGGAATCCTTTACGAGCAGCTCGAGGTGCTCGGGGGCGATGTAGTTCGCGACCTCGGCGGCCTGCGCGAGGGTCTTGACCTCGACGGCCAGGAAACCCTCGGCGAGCACGCGCGCCATCTTCTCGGAGCGCGACAGGAGGTGCAGCTGCTTTTCCATCTCGGCAACGATGTCGGCGATGAGCTTGGTCGAGGTGGCGACGAGAAAGATCTTCTCCCGGCCGGAACCGTGCTCGGCCTGCGCGAGCAGGTCGGCGGCGGCAAAATCAGCGCGCGCGGTCTCATCGGCGATGACCATCAGCTCGCTGGGGCCCGGCAGCGAGTCCACGCCGATGGTGCCAAACACCTGGCGCTTGGCCTCGCAGACAAAGGCGTTGCCGGGGCCAAAGACCTTGTCGACCGCGGGGATGGTCGTCGTGCCATACGCCATGGCGCCGATAGCGTGCACGCCGCCGATCTTGTAGACCTCCTCCACGCCGACGAGGTGCAGTGCGGCCAGCACGCCGTCGGCGATCTTGCCGGAGGAATTGGACGGAGTGAACACGGCGATCTCCGGGCAGCCGGCGATCTTGGCGAGGGTGGCGGTCATCAGCACGCTGGAGACCAGCGGGACCTGGCCGCCGGGCACGTACAGGCCCACGCGGCGGATGGGGTCGAATTTCTCGCCGACCGTCGCGCCGTGCTTGTTTTTCGCGGTCCAAGCCTGCGGCAGACCGCGACGGTTGAAGGCCACGATGCTCTCGTGGGCGGCGGCGAGGGCGCGGCGCTCGGCCACGGGAAGACGGCGGGCGGCGGCGGTGAGTTCGGCCGGCTTCACCCGGAAGTCGCGGGCCTGCAGCTTGGCGCCGTCAAATTTCGCGGCGTAATAGCCTACGGCCTCGTCCCCGCGTTCATGGACGGCGGTGAGAATGGCGGCGACGCCCGCGGAGAGTTCGCGGGAGACGAGGCTGCCGCGGCAGAAGGCGGCCAGATCCTCGGGAAAAGTCCGGGTGGTGATGGAGAGGGTGCGCACGGGAATGAGTTGCGGGTAAAATTGGGTTACCGGGAAAACGAGGGAATCGCAAACTGACTGGCCGGGAAGGATTCGTTCACGGTGATCGCGTCAAAGGTGATGGTGACGGTCTGCTCCTTGCCGGCCGCGGTCCGGATGGAATTCGTGATCTTCCGCGGGAAGCGGATGCCGTTGGCCATGATTTCGCCCTGCTCGCGGATGGAGCTGCCATTCTCGGTCTCGGTGAGCATGAGCCGGCCGGTGGCCTCGGCGAAGTAGCGGTAGAAAATCAGCTGGGGGGCGTGGATAAAGGCGACCTTCCGGCAGGCGACGCCCTCCAGCGTGACGGGACCCTGGTCAATCACGCTGCCGCCCGCCTGTTCCAGGCCGCGGTAGAAGGCGAGGTTCTCCCAGACAATGGCCCGCTGCCGCTTGATCTGGTCAGTCGGGAGCAGTTGCAAACGCCAGCGCGTGGGATCCTTGCCATCCTGTATTTTCTGCCAGCCATCGTAGTCATCGAGCGCACTCGTATCCACGATGCTGGCGGTGGTGCGAACCGTGCGCTGGCGGTAGGGTTCCTGAAATATGATCTCCACCCCGACGGTGAGCGGCTTGGTGGCGTCCGTCCCTACCGGCGCGAGCATCGAACCGGTGTAATGCAGTGATTTGACCGCGTTAAGCGCCGCCTCGGACCCAAGGTAGGCCCGGGCCTTGGCGATGATCGCAGGCTCGGCCTGTACGGTCACAGTCGGTGCGAAGCCGAGGAGCAGCAACGCGGCAAACCGGCGGGAAGACAGAGTAAGCATGACGAACCTCAGGTTGGACTAAAGTTCGCCCCGAGGAAAGCCCGGTTCCGGCTCACTCCCACTCGATAGTGGCGGGAGGCTTGGAGCTAATATCTAACACCACGCGACTTACGCCACGGACTTCATTGGTGATACGGCTGGATATCTTCTGCAGGAGGTCGTACGGCAGCTTCGCCCAGTCCGCCGTCATCGCATCGATGCTTTCGACGATCCGCAGCGCCACAACGTAGTCATAGGTCCGCTCATCGCCGAACACGCCCACGGTCTTCACCGGCAGGAACACGGCGAATGACTGCCAGACCTTCCAGTAAAAGCCGGACTTCATCATCTCGTCCTGCAGCACAAAGTCGGCATTGCGGAGAATCTCGAGCTTGTCGGCGGTGATGTCGCCCATCACGCGCACGCCAAGGCCCGGACCGGGGAACGGCTGGCGCCAGACGACCTCTTTGGGCAGGCCGAGCGCGGCGCCGACCTGGCGAACCTCGTCCTTGAAGAGTTCGCGCAGCGGCTCGATGAGCTTGAGCTTCATGCGCTTGGGCAGGCCACCGACGTTGTGGTGGGTCTTGATCAGCGAGGCGGGATTGTTGCCGATGGACACGCTCTCAATCACGTCGGGATAAAGCGTGCCCTGCCCCAGGAACTCGGCGTGGCCGATGGACTTGAGCGACTGCTCAAAAACTGCGACGAAGGTGCGGCCAATAATCTTTCGTTTTTGCTCAGGCTCGGTGACTCCCTTGAGCCGGCGGAGAAAGAGCTTCGACGCGTCCACCACCCGCAGGTCGATCTTGAAATTGCGCTTATAGAGCGACTCGACGTAGTTGCGCTCGTCCTTGCGGAGAAGGCCGTTGTCCACAAACACGCAGGTCAGCTGCTTGCCGATGGCCTTGTGGAGCAGGGCCGCGGCGACAGAGGAATCGACGCCGCCGGAAAGCCCGAGCAGGACGCGCCCCTTCCCCACCTTGGCCCGGATGTCGGCGACGGCGTGCGCGATGAAATCCTTCGTCGTCCAGTCCTGCCGCGCGCGGCAGATGCCGACGAGGAAATTGCGGATCATGTCCACGCCCCGCTCGGTGTGGAACACCTCGGGGTGAAACTGGATGCCGTAGAACCGGCGCTTGGGGTCCTCGATGCCGGCGAACGGGGAGTTCTCGGAAATCGCCGTGGCCTTGAAGCCGGGCGGCAGCTTCGTGAGCTTGTCGCCGTGTGAGTTCCAGATGCGGAGATGGCGCGGCAGGCCGGCGAAGAGCTTGCCGGGCTGTTTGATCGTGAGGTGGCCGTGGCCGTATTCGCGCTCCTTGCTCAGCGCGACCTTGCCGCCGAGGAAGTGGCCCATGAGCTGCACGCCGTAACAAATCCCGAGCACCGGCACGCCCAGCTCAAAGATCGCCGGGTCCGGATGCGGCGCGGTCTTCGCGTAGACACTCTGTGGGCCGCCGGAAAGGATGATGCCGACGACGCCGTCCTCGCGCAGTTTCGCCGCGGGCGTGGCGAAGTGGTAGATCTTCGAGTAAACCTGACACTCGCGGATGCGCCGCGCAATGACCTGCGTGAGCTGGGAACCGAAGTCGAGAACGGCGATGGTTTGGGGCATGGGCGGCCGGAAAAACGAATAAACGGACAACAAACCGCAGGCGTGTCAATGGCCCGCTCCGGCCGCACGCCCGGCGGTCAGAACTTCAGCCGGGTGTTTTCATGGGCGCAGCGCGGGCATTTCGCCAGCTCGGTCCCAATCGGCGCGATGTAGAGGGCGTCGCAGCGGATGCAGTGGAAGGTCGTCTTGCGGCGCTCGACCTCGAAGCGGGCATGGTCGCGCCGGTCGTAGTAGAACCACACGCCGAGGAACACCGCAGCCAACAGCGTGCAGTAAACCACCACGGCGGGAGTCAGCTCGAGCATGGCGAAAGGGCTAAATGAAAAACGCGCCGAAGGAAACCTTCGGCGCGTTGGAATGGGGAGCGGAGGGCTTAGGCCTTGGTTTCAGGCGTGGCCTCGGCGGCGACCGGGGCGGCCGTCTCGGCTTCGGCCTTCGGGGCCTGGGCCTTCTTGGTCTTGGTGGCCTTCTTGCCCTTCGACTTCTTATAGCCGGTGTCGTCCGCCTTCACGAACTCGATGAGCGCGAGCTCCGCGGCGTCGCCGAGGCGCTGGGCACCGAGCTTGTAGATGCGGGTGTAGCCACCGTTGCGGTTCGTGAACTCCTTGTGCTTCTCGTTGAAGAGGAGCGTCAGGGCGGTCTCGTCGCGCACGTCGGCGTGAGCCAGGCGGCGGAGGTGGAGCGCGTCCTTCTTGTCGGTCTTGGCCGCGGCCTGCTTGGCCTTGGTGATGACCTTCTCGATGAAGGGACGCAGGGCCTTGGCCTTGGTCAGGGTGGTCTTGATGCGGCCGTGGGTGATAAGCGAGGCGGCGAGATTGGACATCATCGCCCGGCGGTGCTCGACGGTTACGCCCAGGGAAGCGTGGTGTTTGTTGTGACGCATTGGATTTGGTGATTAAGCGGGGCCCGATCGGCAATCCGGTCGCAGCGTGGCGCGGCAGCGGACGGCGCGAGCCCCTGGTTTAGTTTCGAAGTTGGATTTTCGCTTTTCGAATCCCGATCCGGACTTCCGACTGCCGGAGCAATCGAAAGTCGAAAATCGAAATTCGAAATTCGCTCAGGCTTCCTTCTTGGTGTCGAGGAGGCGCTCGTCGAACTTCATGCCGAGCGAGAGGCCGAGGGCCTCGAGCTTTTCCTTGATTTCGTTGAGCGATTTCTTGCCGAAGTTGCGGTACTTGAGCATCTCCTGCTCGGTCTTCATCGCGAGCTCACCGACGGTGGTGATGTTTGCGTTGTTGAGGCAGTTGGCGGCGCGGACCGAGAGCTCGATCTCGTTGACCGACATGTTGAGGAGCTTGCGGAGCTTGTTCTGCTCCTCGCTGACCTCGGACTGCTGGCTCTCGAACTCGAAGGCCTCCTCGGAGACGCGGTCAAACACGTCGAGGTGGTGCTTCAGGATGGAGGCGGACTGCTTGAGGGCGTCGTCCGGGGTGATGCGGCCATCGGTCCAGACCTCGAGCACGAGCTTGTCGTAATCGGTGATCTGGCCCACGCGGGTCGCCTCGACGGCGTACTTCACGAGGCGGACGGGCGAGAAGAGGGAGTCGATGGAGATGACGCCGATCGCCTGTTCTTCCTTCTTGTTGGCCACGCCGGGGTAGTAACCGCGGCCGGTCTTGATCTCGATCTCGGCCTCGAAGGTGCGCTTCGTGTCGAGGGTGCAGATGACCTGCTCGGGATTGACGATGGTGATGTTGGCGTCGGCCTGGATGTCGGCGGCGGTGACAACGCCGGTCTTGGTGGCCTTGATCTGGAGGGTGATGGGCTCGCGCTTGGTGGAGACGATCAGGATCTTCTTCAGGTTGAGGACGATGTCGGTGACATCCTCGACGACGTTGTCGATCGACTGGAACTCGTGGTTCACGCCGTCGATCTTGATGGACGAGATGGCGGCGCCCTCAATGGAGCTGAGCAGCACGCGACGCAGGGAGTTGCCGATGGTGTGGCCGTAACCGGCCTCGAAGGGCTCGGCGATGAACTTGGCGTAGGTCGGGCTGGAGCCTTCCTCGACTTTGGTGAGCTTGGAGGGGAGTTCGAACTTTCCGAGACGTTTGGGCATGGCGATGAACTCTGAGTTGAGCGTTGAGGTTAGAAAAGGGTTGGAAGGTGGCTTAGAAGCGCGAGTAGAACTCGACGATGAGCTGCTCGTTGACGTTCTGTTCCATCTCGTCGCGCGTGGGCAGGCGGTTGGCGACGGCCTTGAAGGCCTCGGCGTTCAGCGTGAGCCAGCCCGGGACGTTGCGAATGCGGTTCTCCTCGAGGTTGCGCGTGGCAAACTGGCGGGAGGCCGGGGCGTTCTTGACCTCGATCTCGTCGCCGGGCTGCACGCTGTAGCTCGCGATGTCGACCTTGTGGCCGTTGACGCGGATGTGCCCGTGGTTGACGAACTGGCGGGCGGCAGCGCGGCTCTTGGCGAAGCCGAGGAGGTAGACGGTGCTGTCGAGGCGCGTCTCCAGGAGTTGGAGGAAGCGCTCGCCGGTGACGCCGCGTTCCTTCTTCGCGATCTCGAAAGTGCGGCGGAATTGACGCTCAAGCAGACCGTAGGTGTAACGGAGCTTCTGCTTTTCGTTCAGGCCGACGGCGTATTCGGAGACCTTGCGCTTGAGCTTCGCGCCGTGCTGGCCGGCGGGATAGGCGCGGCGCTCAAAGGCCTTGCCCGAGCCAAGGATGAGTTGGCCGAAGCGGCGGCTGATGCGGGTAGTGGGACCGGTGTAACGAGCCATTGTAGTAAAGGGAGGAGGGTTGGGAAATTAGACGCGGCGGCGTTTGCGCGGGCGGCAGCCGTTGTGCGGGATGGGGGTGACGTCCACGATCGACGTGATCTCAAGGCCGATGGCCTGGAGGGCGCGGATGGCGGAATCGCGGCCGAGGCCGGGACCAGAGACGCGGATGACGACGTCCTTGAGGCCGTGCGACATGGCGTTGCGGGCGGCATCCTGCGCGACGACCTGGGCGGCGTAGGCGGTGGACTTACGCGAGCCGCGGAAGTTGCACTTGCCGGCGCTGGACCAGGCGATGACCTGGCCCTTGTGGTCGGTGATGGAGACAATCGTGTTATTGAAGGAGGCGAGGACGTTGACGAAACCGGAGGTGACGTTCTTCGAACCCTTGGCCTTGCGGACCTTGATGGTGCCGAGCTCTTCCTTGAGGAGGTCCTCAGCGGTGGGCTGTTTGGCGACGCCACCGATCATCTCGACAGGCTTGTCGGACGGCGCGGAAGCCTTCGGGGCGGTTTCACCGGCGGCGCCGGGGGCGGACCCCTCGGCGGCAGCCGCAGCAGCGGCAGCAGCCTTGAGGCCTTTGGCCTTCTTCTCGGCCGGCGTAGCGGCGGCGGCAGCGTCGGGCGCGCCGTCAGCGGCGGCAACCTTCGCGGGTTTCTCTTTCTTGGGAGCGGACTTTTCTTCGGCCATGATCGTAAGGGATTAAACTTCCTTGGCTTTGGTGACGCCAACGGTCTTGCGCGGGCCCTTGCGGGTACGGGCGTTGGTACTGGTGCGCTGACCGCGGACCGGGAGGCTGCGGCGGTGGCGGATGCCCCGGTAGCAGTTGATGGCCTGGAGGCGCTTGAGATTGCCCGCGATGTCGCGGCGGAGGTCACCCTCGAGCACCCATTTGTGCTCGGTGATGATGTTGAGGATCTTGTTCAGCTGCTCCTCGGTGAGGTCAGCCGCCCGCATGTCGGGGTTGAGGCCGGCCTCCTTGACGAGGAGATCGGCCCGCGTGGGGCCGATGCCGTTGATGTAACGGAGGGAGTACGCGACTTTCTTTTTCGCGGGGATTTCTACACCGAGGAGACGTGGCATGGGATTTTGAGTTGTGAGTTAAAGTTTAAAGGAAAGGGAACTGGCTGAATCTTAGGGCGAGCGGCGCGGGAGCGTGAGGATCTCGGGACCGGTTTCCGTCGTGAGCACGGTATGCTCAAAATGGGCGGAAGGTGAACCGTCGGAAGTAACGACCGTCCAGCCGTCGGCGAGCGTCTTGATCCGGTGACCGCCGACGTTGACCATCGGTTCGATCGCGAGGGTCATGCCGGGCTTGATCTTTTCCCCGGTGCCCTTGCGGCCGAAGTTGGGAATTTCCGGTGGCTCGTGCATTTTGACCCCCACCCCGTGCCCGACCATTTCGCGCACCACGCTGAAACCGTGGGACTCGACGTAGGCCTGGATCGTGGCGGAGATGTCGCCGATACGATTGCCGACCACCGCCTGGCGGATGCCGAGATCCAAGGCGTCACGGGTGACGTCGAGGAGTTCGGTGAGGCGCGGGGTAATCCGGCCGACGGGGACCGTGACGGCGTTGTCGCCGATGTAACCGTTGTAGGTCACGGTGACGTCGAGCGAAACGATGTCGCCGTCGCGCAAAACGCGGCGGATGGACGGGATGCCGTGGACGACTTCCTCGTTGACCGAGATGCAGGTATGCGCCGGGTAGCGGCGGGAACCGATCTGGTAACCGTAATCGGAACTGCGGGCTCCATGGCTCGCGATCAGATCGCGGCCAGCTTCTTCCAAGTCTTGCGTCGTGAGGCCGGGCCGGACCAGTTGCTTGAGGGAATCAAGCACCATGGCGGCGACAGCACACGCCTCGCGCATGCGGGCGATCCCATCCTTGTTTTTGAGGGGAATGCTCATGTAGCGGGGCCGCCGGCCTCCAGAAGGAGACCGAGCGTGCGATAGTGTGAGACGACAGGCCCGGGGGAGCCGGAGCCGGCGAGTGCGGCGCTGAGCGCTTCATCACGGGCATCGAGCCATTCGTCGAACACTTTGGCTTGGAGCAGCGTAGCCGGGAAGTCCACGAGGACAAAACCCGCATCAGGTTTGCGCGCGAAGAACCAGCGGCGCAGGCGCGCCAGCGTGGTCGCTTCATCCGATCCGGCAGGGCCGGGTCGGCGCGAAATCTCCGACCGCATCAGAGTGGCGGGAGAGACGTGCTCAAGATTCAAAGAACGCACCTGGTTCATCAGGTTTTCGGAACGAAAATCGGGTGAACCGAGGAGAAGGAGTTTGGTTTTGGCGGGAGGGCCGAAACGCGAAAAGAGGTCGTTGATGCCTGCCATCGAGGCCAGAGTAAAGAACTAAAGCGCCCAGTGGCGGACAACCCAGGAGATGATCCCAATCAGGGCGATCGCGCCGAGCGCAAGCCACAGGGTACCAACGGTTTTCATATCAGCCGCCTCGCCCAAGGCGCCGGCGACATTCGGGTTGCGGGCGCGGATCCGGCCCTTTTTCAGAAAGCCGTCATAGTGGCGCTGGAGCAGGAAGGTTTCGACCTGCCGCATGGTGTCCAGGATGACGCCGACGGTAATCAGCATGCCCGTGCCGCCAAAGAAGATGGAGATGCGCTGCGGAACGTGCAGCCAGTTGAGCATCAGGTCGGGCATCACGGCGATGACCGTGAGGAAGACGGCGCCCGCGAGGGTCAGGCGGGTCATGATGAAATCGAGGAACTGCGCGGTCGGCTCGCCGGGGCGGACGCCGGGGACATAGCCGCCGTACTTCTTGAGGTCATCCGCGATCTGGATCGGCTTGAACATGACGGACACCCAGAAATAGCTGAAGAACAGGATCAGCATCGTGTAGAGCACGTAGTAGATCGCGTGCCCGCGGAGGAAATCCTGGGAGACGTCGCGGAAGAACTTGATATCCCAGGCCGAGCCCGCCCACGAGAAGATCGTCTGCGGGAACAGCATGATCGAGCTGGCGAAGATGACGGGCATGACGCCGGAGTAGTTCACCTTCAGCGGCAGGAAGGAACTCTGGCCGCCCATGACCTTGTTGCCGACGACGCGCTTGGCGTACTGGACGGGGATTTTGCGCTGCCCCTGCACGACCATGATGATGCCCATGGTGACGGCGAAGAAGAGCGCGATCATGATGACCGCCTGCGGCAGGCCGAGGCTCGCGCCGGTGCCGACGGGGCGGAAGAACATCTGGTAGGTCTGCTGGGCGGCGCCAGGCAGGTCGGCGAGGATGCCGACGGTGATCAGCAGGGAGACGCCGTTGCCGATGCCCCGCTGGGTGATCTGCTCGCCGAGCCACATGAGCAGCATCGTGCCGGCGGTCATGAAGATGACCGAGGTGACGAGGAAATACATCTTCCCGGCGAGCACGATGTGGCCGTAGGTGTTGATGTCGTAGCCCGGGAACATCCGGTCGGGATGCTCGAGGGAAAGGATGAGCATGGTACCCTGGATGAGGCAGAGGGCGACCGTGGCGTAACGCGTGTACTGCGTGAGCTTCTGGCGACCGACATCACCCTCTTGCTGCAGGCGACTGAGCCCGGGGACGACCGCGGTCATGAGCTGGAAGATGATCGAGGCACTGATGTACGGCATGATGCCGAGCGCGCCGACGGCGCCCTTCAGGAGTGCGCCGCCCGTGAACATGTTGTAGATGCCGACGAGGGCACCGCCGCCGCCTGCGGTCTGGTCCTCAAAAAACTTCTGCAACGGATGCGGGTCGATGCCGGGCAGCACGATGTGTGCGGCGACCCGGGCCACGAAGAGCAGCGCCAGCGTGTAGAGGATCCGCGAGCGCAGCTCGGGGATCTTCATCGAGTTCGTGAAAGCGGAAATCATCGGGGAAATTTCGATTTTCGATTTGCGATTTTCGATTTCAGTGACTTCGAAGCCGGACCGGCGAGGTTCGTGAATCGAAATTCAAAATTCGAAAATTGAAAATGAGTTAGCCGACGATGGCCTGGCCGCCGGCCTTCTCAATCTTGGCCTTGGCCGATTCCGAGAATTTCGCCGCGGTGACCTTGAGCGCGCGGCTGATTTCGCCGTCACCAAGGATCTTGACCGACTTCTCGCCGCCGCGGATCAGGCCGCTGGAAGCGAGGATCCCGGCGTTGACCTCGGTGACCTTGGCGTCGAGGGACGCGAGGTCGCCGACGTTGAGGATCGCGATCTCGGTGCGGTGGTTGTAATTGTTGAAGCCGCGGTGCGGGAGCTTGCGGTAGAGGGGCATCTGGCCGCCTTCGAAGCCCGGGCGGATGCTGCTGCCGGAGCGCGCGCTCTGGCCCTTGCCGCCGCGACCGGAGGTCTTGCCGTGGCCGCCGCCTTCGCCGCAGCCGACGCGCTTCTTGCGGTGGATCGCACCGGCGACGTTCTTGAGTTCGTGAAGTTTCATGATGGTTCCTGGGAGGGGGGCGCCCCACTCCGCGATTGTTGCGCGGGGCGGGACTCGGATGGTTTACTTAGAGTTTGTCGGTGTCGGTGCCGGTCGTGCGCATCGAGGTGATGTCGGCGGCCATACGGAGCTGGAGCAGGCCGTTGAGCGTGGCGTGCACGACAGCGATGTGATTGCTGGAACCCATCGACTTCGTGAGCACGTTCTTGACGCCGGCAGCCTCGAGGACGGCGCGGACGGCGCCACCGGCGATGAGGCCGGTGCCGGTCGTGGCGGGACGGAGGAGGACCTTGCCGCCATCGTATTCGCCGAAGACCTCGTGGGGAATGGTGTCACCCTTGAGCTTGACGCTCACGAGCTTCTTGTGGGCGTTGGCGGTGCCCTTCTTGATGGCGTCGGGGACCTCGTTGGCCTTGCCGTAACCGATGCCGACCTTGCCCTTGCCGTCGCCGACAACGGCGAGGGCGGAAAAGCTAAAGCGGCGGCCGCCCTTGACGACCTTGGCGCAGCGGTTGATGAAGACGACCTTTTCAATCATCGTCGGGCCGTCGCCCTGGTCCTTGTTGTCGCGGTTGTTGCGGTTGCGATCATCGCGGCGGAAGCCGCCGCCATCACGGCGGGGGCCGCGGTTGCCACCGGGGCCGCCAGGGCCACGGTTCTCACGCGCGGGCGCGGGGGCAGACGTGGGCGCAGCAGCGGCGGGAGCGGGCTTGGCGGACTCGGGAGCGGAGGGAGATTCGGTACTCATGGGCATGGATTAGAACAGGAGGCCGCCTTCGCGCGCGGCGTCGGCGAACACTTTGACTTTACCGTGATAAAGGGCGCCGTTGCGGTCGAACACGACCGAGGCGATGCCCGCGGCCTTCGCCATGGCGGCGAAAGCAACACCGAGGGCCTTGGCCCCGGCAAGATTGGCGGCGAGCTTCTGCTTGCGCAGCTCGGGCGCGAGGGTGCCGAGAAACACGAGCGTCACGCCCTTGTCGTCGTCGACCGCCTGCGCGTAGATGTGCTTCGTGGAGAAGCGCACGGTGAGGCGCGGCCGGAGGGCGGTGCCGTTGACCTTCTTGCGGATTCTCCAACGACGTTTCTGAAGGAGACTGGCTTTGCGAATGGTATTCATGGGGGGCCTTAGGCGACGGTCTTGCCTTCTTTGCGGCGGACGCGCTCGCCGACGATGCGGACGCCTTTGCCCTTGTAGGGCTCGGGCGGATAGTAGCTGCGGATTTCCGCGGTGACGGCGCCGACAAGCTGCTTGTCCGCGCCCTCGACCTTGACCTTGGTCTGGTCGGTGACGGTGAGTTTGATGCCCGCGGGGATCTCCATCAGGATGGGGTGCGAGTAGCCGAGGGCGAGGTCGAGCGACGTGCCCTTGAGGTTGGCCTTGAAACCGACGCCCTGGATTTCGAGTTCCTTGACGTAGCCCTCGGTCACGCCCTTGACCATGCCGGCGACGATCGAGCGCGCGGTGCCGTACATGGCATTCGCGAAGCGCGTGTCCTCAGCGGGGGCGAAGGTGACCTTGTTGTCGGCCACGGTGATTTGGACGGCGGAGGCGAAAGTCTTCTGGACCTTGCCCTTGGGACCCTCGACGTGGACGGTGCCGTTGGTGACGGTGACCTTGACCTTGTCGGGGATAAGAACGGGTTGTTTGCCAATACGGCTCATGGTGCGCGGCGGGTTACCAAACGTTGCAAAGCAGTTCACCACCGGCCTTGGAGCGGCGGCAGTCTTGATCCTTGAGCAGGCCCTTCGAGGTCGAGAGGATGCTGATGCCGAGGCCATTCAGCACGCGCGGGATCTCGGTGTAGCCGTAATAGAGACGGCGGCCGGGCGTGGAGACGCGGACGACGCCGGTGATGGCGGGCGCGCCGGCGACGTACTTCATCGTGACGACGAGGGTCTTGTGGCCCTGCGCGTCAACGCTGTCCTTGTGGCCGGCGACGTAACCCTCGGTGGTGAGGATGGCGGCGATGGACTCGCGGATTTTGGAGTGCGGGGAGGAGCACTCGGCAAGGCCGGCCTTCGACGCATTGCGGAGGCGGGTCAGAAAATCACTGATCGGATCGGTCATGGTGGATGTGGGTTGGGCAGTGACGGCGGGTCATATCCGACTCCCGCCGCCGGTTGAAAAATTTACCAGGAGGACTTGGTGACGCCGGGAATCTTGCCGGACAGGGCGAGTTCGCGGAAGGTGATGCGGGACACGCCGAACTTGCCGATGTAGGCGCGCGGGCGGCCGCTCAGGGAGCAGCGGTTGCGGATGCGGACCTTGGAGGAATCCTTCGGGAGCTTCGCGAGCTTCTTCTGCGCGGCGAAGAACTCGACGTCATTGGTCGCCGGGTTGGCGAGGATCGCCTTCAGCTCGGCGCGCTTGGGCGCGAACTTGGCGACGAGGCGGATGCGCTTCTTGTTGCGTTCGATGGCGGAGGTTTTCGGCATGGCGCGGGAAAGGTTAGGCGGCGGTGGGTTTCTGGGGGGCGGACTCGGTGCGGCGGAAGGGCATGCCGAGCAGGCGAAGCAGCTCGCGGCCCTCGTCGTCGGAGCCGGCCGTGGTGACAATGGTGATGTCGAGGCCCATGGTCTTCTTGACGTTTTCCACGGTGATCTCGGGGAAGATGGTGAAGTCGGTGATGCCGATGTTGTAGTTGCCCTGACCGTCGAGCTTGGGCGACGTGCCGCGGAAGTCGCGGATGGTCGGGAGCGCGACCGCAAGCAGGCGGTAGAGGAACTCCCACATCGCGTTGCCGCGGAGGGTGACGTGGCAGCCGACGACCTGGTTGGGCTTCAGCTTGAAATTGGCGATGGCCTTGCGGGAACGCGCGAGCACGGGCTTCTGGCCGGCGATCGTGGTCATGTCGCGCTGGACGTCGGCGATCTGGTTCTTGTCGGCGTCGGCATCGATGCCGGTGTTCAGGTTGATCTTGGTGATCTTCGGGACCTGGTGCTTGTTTTTATAGCCGCGGCTCTTCACGAGTTCAGGGGCGACCTGCTCGGTGTAGAGTTTTTTGAGAGTGGGAACGTAGCTCATGGCGAGGAAAGTATGGGTGGAAAAGGGTCAGTAACGCAGGGGCGCCGGCGGTTTGGCAAGCGCAATGGCGGATCAGGCAGTGGCGGCCACCGCCGTGGGCTTCTTGCGTTTGCTGGCGTCGAAGGCCGCCTGCAGCATGAGGTTGGAGATGTGCACGGAACCCTCGCGCTCGGCGATGGTGCCCTGCGGATGCTCCTGTGACTTCTTGAGGTGGCGCTTGATCATGGCGACGCCCTCGATGCGGGCGCGCTGCTTGGCGGCCAGGATCTCGAGAATCTTGCCTGTCTTGCCCTTGTGGGAACCGGCGATGACGACGACGACGTCGCCGCGTTTGACGTGAAATTTCGTGGCCATGTTAGAGAACCTCCGGAGCGAGCGAGATGATCTTCATGAAATTCTTGGCGCGCAGCTCGCGGGCGACGGGACCGAAGATGCGCGTACCGCGCGGGTTGTTGGTGGCGTCGATCAGGACGATCGCGTTGCTGTCAAAGCGCAGGTAGCTGCCATCGGCGCGGCGAACCGCGGCCTTGGTGCGGACGACGACGGCCTTGGCGACCTCGCCCTTCTTCACGGTGGCCTCGGTCGAGCTTTGCTTGATGTGGACGGTGATGATGTCGCCCACGCCGGCCGTGTCCGTGATCTGGCCCTTACGGCTGATCATGGCGGCCCGGCGGGCACCGGTGTTGTCGGCGACTTCGAGAATGGAACGCAGTTGAATCATGGCGGAACTCCGGTGGAGAAAAGGTTGGGGAAAGGCGCTCAGGCCTTGGTGATCTTGGTGGGAACGGTCGCGGCGACATCCTTTTCGGAAATCGCGACGCCGATGTCGGCCACGGCGGCGTGGACGACGGAAATGACGCGCCAGCGCTTGAGGCGGCTGAGCGGGCGGGTCTCCATGACCTCGACCTTGTCGCCGACCTTGGTCTCGTTCTTCTCGTCATGCACGTGGAGCACGGTCTGACGGTTAACGACCTTGTGGTAGAGCGGGTGCGGGGTCTTGTAGGCGATGGTGACCTTGACGGACTTGTCGCCGGAGCGACTCGTGACGAAGCCGATCTGGGTTTTGCGCGAATTGCGCGAGCCGGGAGTGACGGAGGACATGGCGGTAAGTGGGTTCAGGCGGACGCTCAGGCGGCGACGGCCGCGCGTTTCTTTTCGTTGAGGATGGTTTCGAGGCGGGCGACGTCCTTGCGCAGGGTGCGCAGTTCATGAGTCTTCTCGACCTGGCCGGTCTGGCGGCGCATGCGGAGCTGGAGGAACTGCTCGCGGACCTCGCGGAGCTTGGTGGTGATCTCAGCCGGGGCGAGATCGCGGATTTCTTTGGAAGTCATGACGGGACGGGATGGAAGTTAAGCGGCCTTAGGCCTCAGGAAGCGGCGCCATCGCGGACGATGAAGCGGCAGTGGAAAGGCAGTTTCGCGTCGGCGAGGCGGAAGGCCTCCTTGGCGACGGTGGTGGGAATGCCAGAGAGCTCGAAGAGGACGGCGCCGGGCTTGATGACGGCGACATAGAACTCGACCGGGCCCTTGCCCTGACCCATACGGGTCTCGGCGGGCTTCTTGGTGACGGGCTTGTGCGGGAACACGCGGATCCAGAGCTTCCCCTTGCGCTTGAGGTGGCGCGAGATGGTGACGCGCGCGGCCTCGATCTGCTGGCCGGTCATGGGGCCACGGGTGAGCGACTGCAGGCCGTATTCGCCGAAGGCGAGCGTGTTGCCGCGCTTGGCATTGCCGGCGCGGGAGCCTTTTTGCGATTTGCGGTATTTGGTGCGGGCGGGAGCGAGAGCCATGGGAGAATTCTCCTAAATTGCGATATGCGACGGGGGCGCGGATCAGTTGTTGTCGGATTCTTTTTTGCAGATCCAGCACTTGACGCCGATCTTGCCGTAGACGGTGCGGGCCTCGAAGAAGCCGTAATCGATGTTCTCGCGCAGGGTGTGCAGCGGGACGCGGCCCTTGCGCTGCCACTCGCGGCGGGCGATGTCGGTGCCGCCGAGGCGGCCCGAGCATTGGATACGAATGCCCTCGGCGCCGAGCGTCATGGCCATTTCCACGGCCTTCTTCATGGCGCGGCGGAAGGCGATGCGGCGTTCCAGCTGGAGCGCGACGTTCTCGGCGACAAGCTGCGCCTCGATCTCGGGCTTCTTCACTTCCTGGATGTCGAGGAGGATCTCCTTGCCGGTGAGCTTCGCGAGCTCGTCCTTGATCTTCTCGATCTCCTGGCCCTTGCGGCCGATGACGATGCCGGGGCGGGCGGTGTAGATCTTGACGCGGACGCGGTTAGACGCGCGCTCGATGAAGATGCGCGGCACGGACGCCTGCTTGAGCTTCTCCATCAGCTTCTCACGGATCACCTGATCCTCGAGGAGGAGCTTGGGGAAGTCTTTCTTCTTCGCAAACCAGCGCGACTGCCAGTTGCGACGGACGGCGAGACGGAAGCCGGTGGGATTGGTCTTTTGGCCCATGGTAAAGATTAGTTGGAGTTGCCGTCGGAGAGGACGATGCGGATGTGGGACATTTTCTTACGGCGGGGCATCGCGGTGCCGCGGGCACCGGCCTTGAACCGCTTGAGGACGGGGCCGTTCTCGATGATGGCAAACTTCACGATCAGGCTGTCGGCCGAGAGGTTGTTGTTGTTCTCGGCATTCGCGATGGCGCTCTTGAGCGTTTTGGCGATGAGACGGGCGGACTTGCGGGGGATGAGACCCAGATAGTCGACCGCATCCGGGGCCTTGCGTCCGGTAATGGTGTTGGCCACTTCGCGCATTTTCTTGGGCGACATGCGCGCGTAGCGAGTGAGAGCTTGGACTTCCATGATGGTTTAGATTCCGGTTAAGGCGGCAGCAGCACACGAGGCGCCCTGCCCTTTGGGGTTCGATATGGGTGTGGTTAAAGGCGGTTTAGATTTCCTTGCGCGTCATGCCGCCGTGCGACTTGAAGATGCGCGTCGGGGAGAACTCGCCGAGCTTGTGGCCGACCATGTTCTCGGTGACGTAGACGGCGATGAAGACCTTGCCGTTGTGCACGCTGAACGTGTGGCCGATGAAATCGGGGGTGATGGTCGAGCGACGCGACCAGGTCTGGATGGGCTTTTTGGCGCCGGCCTTGGTGGCCTTCTCGATTTTCTCGAGCAGGTGGTAGTCGACGAAGAAGCCTTTTTTGATGGAACGTGCCATGGTGCGAAAGGGGCGGGGTTACTTCTTGCCGCGGGGTTTGCGGCCGTTGTGGTGGACGATGATCATGCTGTTCGAGAGCTTCGAGCGGCGGCGGGTGACGTAGCCCTTGGCGAGCTGACCCCACGGCGACACGAGGTGCTGGCGACCGCCACCACCCTTGGACTTGCCCTGACCGCCACCGTTGGGGTGGTCGACGGGGTTCATGGCGACGCCGCGGACGGTCGGGCGGACGCCGAGCCAGCGGCGGCGGCCGGCCTTGCCGAGCGACTGCTTGTTGTGGTCGCCGTTGCCGATGGAGCCGATGGTGGCGCGGCAATTCGGATGCACCAGGCGGAGTTCGCCGGAGGGCATCTTGAGCTGGGCCTGGCCGTTCTCGACGGCGATCAACTCGGCGCTGGTGCCGGCGCCGCGGGCGATCTGGGCGCCACGGCCGGGGACGAGCTCAACCGCGTGCACGAGCGTGGACGGCGGGATGAGCGCGAGCGGGAAGTTGTTGCCGACAAGGAAATCGTTCGTCGTCGCCTTGTTGGAGGTGACGATGGTGGCGCCGACCGCCAGACCCTCGGGAGCGAGGATGTAGCGCTTCTCGCCCGTCGCGTACGCGAGGAGGGCGATGTTGGCCGAACGGTTCGGGTCGTACTCGATCGCGTGGACGCGGGCGGGCAGGTCGAGGAGGTCGCGCTTGAAGTCGATGATGCGGTACAGCTGCTTGTGACCGCCGCCGCGATGGCGGGAGGTGACGCGGCCGTAGACGTTGCGGCCGCCGGTCTTGTGCTTAGACTCGGTGAGGGCCTTCTGGGGACGCTCCTTCGAGAGCCCCTTCTCCATGTTGAGGGAGGTGAAGCGGCCGGAAGGCGTGAGCGGGCGAAATGAATGGATGGGCATGGTGGAGGTCTCCGGGGTGCGGCTTAGACGAGCTCGATCTTGTCACCGGCCTTGAGGGTCACGATCGCCTTCTTGAAGTCGGAGGTCATGCTCGGGCGGCCGGCGCGGCTCTTCTTGTTCTTGCCGGGATAGTTTTGGACGTTCACGCGGCGGACCGTGACCTTGAAGGTCTTTTCGACGGCTTCGGCGATGGCGTGCTTGTTGGCGTAGCGGAACACCTCAAAGGTGTACTGGCCCAGCTCGGAGCTGAGCTTGCTGGACTTCTCGGAGAGAAGCATCTGTTTGAGAACCTTGTGGGCATTCATCAGTTTTTACCTCCGGTGACGCGGGCGATGATCGCCTCGATGGCCTTCGTGCTGACGATGATTTTCTTGTACTGCGCGAGGTCGAGGGTGTTGAGCTTCGAGGCCTCCTGGAGGGAGACGCGCTCGATGTTGCGGGAAGCGCGGCTGGCCTCGGCGGCGAACGGGGCGTCAACCAGGAGCACGCGGCCCTTGGGCGCGATGCGGGTGACGACTTGGTTCATGGCCTTGGTCTTGCCGGTCGTGGCGACGAAGGCCTCGATGACGGCGATTTCACCGGCGACGGCGCGGTCGAAGAGGGCGCGGCTGAAGGCGAGGTCCTTCACCTTGCCATTGATCTTCTTGGAGTAGTCGCGCGGCTTCGGGCCGAACACGACGCCACCCCCACCCCACAAGGGCGAGCGGATGGAGCCGGCGCGGGCGCGGCCGGTACCCTTCTGGCGCCACGGCTTCTTGCCACCGCCGCGGACTTCGCCGCGGGTCTTGGTGGAATGCGTGCCCTGGCGGTTGTTGGCGTTGATGGCGACGATGACTTCCTTCACGGCCTGGAGGCCCTTGTCGCCCTCGAACACGGGCAGACCGGCGAAATCCTTTTCGCTGCTGGTCGTCCCATCGGAATTAAAAACGGTAAGTTTCATGGCTGGATATCTCCGGGTTAGGCTTTGACGACCCTGGGTTGACCCTTGATGGCCGAGCGGACGATGACATCGTCACCGTTCGCGCCGGGGATCGCACCCTTGACCAGGATAAGGTTTTTCTCGGCGAGGATCTTGACCACGCGAAGGTTTTGCACGGTGCGGGCGTCGGTGCCCATGTGGCCGGGCATGCGCTGGTTCTTCCACACGCGACCGGGGGTCTGGCGCATGCCGACCGAGCCGATGCGGCGGTGGAACATAGAGCCGTGCGCGGCGGGACCGCCGGCGACACGAAAGCGTTTCACCACACCCTGGAAGCCCTTGCCCTTGGTGACGCCGATGACGTCCACAAGCTGGCCTTCCGTGAAGGCGGCGACGGTGACGATATCACCGACTTTGAGCGTGGACGCGGCGGTGAGGCGGACTTCGCTGAGCACGCGGGGCGTGTCGGTGAGACCGGCCTTGGCGGCGTGCTGCTGCTCGGCCTTGGAGGTGTTCTTGGGCTTCTTTTTGGAGAAGCCGATCTGGACGGCGTGGTAGCCGTCAGTTTCCGTGGTCTTGATTTGGACGACCGCACAGGGGCCGGCCTCGACCACGGTGACCGGGATCAGACAGTTTGCACTGTCGTAGACCTGGGTCATCCCGATTTTTTTGCCTAGAAGCGATGAGATCATGGGCTAAGTGGTAGGTGGAAGTGTTTCCGTTTAACGACCTACATTAGACGAAACCTGGCGGTCCCGCGGAGCGGGACACAGGCAACTGCTAACGTTGTAAGTTAAGAAATTTAGACGTTGATGGTGATGTCGACGCCGGACGGGAGGTTGAGTTTCTTGAGTTCGTCCACCGTCTGGGCGGTGGGCTCGATAATGTCGATGAGGCGCTTGTGGGTACGCGTCTCGAACTGCTCCATCGACTTCTTGTCGACGTGCGGCGAACGGTTGACAGAAAGTTTCTCGATCCGCGTGGGCAGCGGGATCGGGCCGGAGACGCGGGCGCCGGAGCGCTTGGCGGTCTCGACGATCTCGAGGGCGGACTGATCGATGACGCGATAGTCGTAGCCCTGGAGTTTGATGCGGATGCGTTGACCTTTCATGGGGACAAAGAACGAGGGTTAGGTACGGGCCGGGGCCTTGGAGGAGGACTCGACAATCTTGGCGAGCAGTGAATTCGGGACCTGCTCGAAATGGGACGGGGTGATCGAGGCGCTGGCGCGGCCCTTCGAGAGCGAGCGGATGTCGGTGACGTAGCCGAACAGCATCTCGAGCGGGACGGTGGCGGTGATGATGCACGCGCCGGACTTGTTTTCCATGGCGCTGATGCTGCCGCGGCGGCGGTTGATGTCGCCGACGAGGTCGCCCTGGTAATCCTCGGGCGTGGTGACCTCGACGCCCATGATGGGCTCGAGCAGGATCGGGTTGGCCTTCTTCATCGCTTCCTTGAAGGCGAAGATACCGGCCATCTTGAACGCGAGTTCGGACGAGTCGACCTCGTGGAACGAACCGTCGACGATCTTAACGATGACGTCGACGACCGGGTGACCGGCGACGGTGCCGTTGTTGCAGGCCTCCATGAGACCAGCGATGGAGGGCTTGATAAATTCCTTCGGGATCGAGCCACCGACGATCTCGTCGAGGATCTCGATTCCTTTGCCTTTTTCGTTCGGCTCGAGCGTGATGCAGACGTGGCCGTACTGGCCCTTGCCACCCGACTGGCGGATGAACTTGCCCTCGGCCTCGGCGGCCTTGGTGACGGTCTCGCGGTAGGCGATCTGCGGTTTGCCGGAGGTGGCCTCAACCTTGAACTCGCGCTTCATGCGGTCGCGGATGATGTCGAGGTGGAGCTCGCCCATGCCAGAAAGAATCGTCTGGCCGCTGTCGGGATCGGTCGAAACGCGCAGGGTCGGATCCTCCGCCACGAGGCGCTGGAGCGCGGTGCCCATTTTTTCCTGGTCGGCCTTCGTGTTCGGCTCGATGGACATCGAGATGACGGGCTCGGGGAAGGACGGCGGCTCGAGACGGATGTCGAAATCCTCGTCGCACAGCGTGTCACCAGTGATGACGTCCTTGACGCCGACCAGTGCGCAAATGTCGCCCGAGTAGGCGGTGTCGATTTCCTCGCGGTCCATCGCGCGCATCAACACGAGACGGGAAACGCGCTCGCTGCGGCGGGTGCGCGGGTTGTACAGCGACATGCCCTTGGGGAGCTTGCCGGTGTAGACGCGGAAGAAAACAATTTTGCCGACGAACGGGTCGTTCCAGAGCTTGAACGCGAGGCCGGCCATCTTGGCCTTGTCGTCGACGATGGCCTCGACTTCCTTGCCGTCCGAGTCCTGCCCTTTCATGGGCGGCACATCGATCGGGTTCGGCAGGTAATTCACGACGCAGTCGAGGAGGCGCTGGACACCTTTCTTCTTGAACGCAGAGCCGGGAATCACGCCGGTGAAGTTGAGCGAGATCGTCGCCTTGCGCACGCCGAGCATCAGCTCTTCGACCGAGATCGGGGCACCGGAAAGATACTTGTCGGCGATGACGTCGTCGAAATCACAGACGGCCTCAATCAGCTTCTCGCGGTATTCCTTGGCCTGGGCGGCCATATTTTCCGGGATCGGCATCGTGACCGGGTTCATGCCGAGCACATCCTTCGGATCTTCGTCGAAGCTATATGCCACGTTCTGCACGAGGTCGATCAGGCCGGAGAAGCCCTCTTCCTTGCCGATCGGGAGGAAAATCGCGTGGGCGTTAGCCTTGAGCTTGTTACGGATGTCGTCGATGCAGTGAAAGAAATTCGCGCCGACCCGGTCCATCTTGTTGATGAACGCAATGCGCGGGACGTTATACTTGTTGGCCTGGCGCCAGACGGTCTCGGACTGGGGCTGCACGCCGGCGACGGCGTCAAACACGGCGACGGCGCCGTCGAGCACGCGGAGGGAGCGCTCGACCTCGGCGGTGAAGTCCACGTGGCCGGGGGTGTCGATGATGTTGATGCGCTGCTTGATGCCCTTCCAAGGGCCCCAGGAGGCGTTCCAGGCGCAGGAAATGGCGGCGGCGGTGATCGTGATGCCGCGCTCGCGCTCCTGTTCCATCCAGTCGGTCACCGTGGTGCCCTCGTGGACCTCGCCCATCTTGTGGACGGCACCGGAATAGAAAAGAATGCGCTCGGTGGTCGTCGTCTTGCCGGCGTCGATATGCGCGGCGATGCCGATGTTACGCGTCCATTCCAGAGGAAACGGGCGGTCCTTGGCGTTGGCCGGGGAGACCTTGGCCTTGTCGGTGATGACGGAAATGATGGGAGCAGCGGACATGGGCACGATACGGCTAATTGCTGGATTACCAGCGGAGGTGGGCGAAGGCGCGATTGGCCTGGGCCATCTTGTGGGTGTCTTCCTTCTTCTTCACGACACTGCCCGTGTTGTTGTAGGCATCGACGATCTCGGCGGCGAGGGCGTCGCGCATCGGGATACCCTTGCGGGTCGTGGCGGCGGCGACGATCCAGCGGAGGGCGAGGCTCTCCTGGCGCTCGAAGGAAATTTCGATCGGGACCTGATAGGTGGCGCCACCGACGCGGCGGCTCTTCACCTCGAGGCGGGGACGGGCGTTCTCGAGCGCGCCGAGGAGGAGATCAACCGGATCACCCTTCTCGAGCTTCTCGGAGACTTTCTCGAAGGCACCGTACACGATGCGCTGGGCAAGGTTCTTCTTGCCGTCCTGCATGATGACATTGACCAAGTGCGCGACGAGCGGGCTCTTGTAACGGATATCCGGTGCGGCTTGACGTTTCTCAGCTCTGTGGCGGCGTGACATGGTGAGTGGTGGCTACGAAAGAACGGTTGATTACTTGGCGGCCTTCGGGCGCTTGACGCCGTACTTGGAACGGCTGCGACGACGTTTCTCGACGCCGGTGGCGTCGAGGGTGCCGCGGACGATATGGTAACGCACGCCGGGGAGATCCTTCACGCGGCCACCGCGCACGAGCACGATCGAGTGCTCCTGGAGGTTGTGACCCTCGTCGGGGATGTAGGAAATGACTTCATTGCCGTTGGTGAGACGGACCTTGGCGACCTTGCGGATGGCGGAGTTCGGCTTCTTCGGGGTGCGGGTCATGACCTGCACGCAGACACCGCGACGGAACGGGTTACCGTCCAGCGCCGGGGATTTCGACTTGATGCGCACCTTGCGGCGGCCTTTGCGCACGAGTTGGTTGATGGTCGGCATGTGAAATTTGTAGAGTGGAAATTAGGGAAAAGAGGAAAAAGCTACCAAGCCCCAAAAGCTCGGCAAGAACTTTCTGGCAAAAAGCAGCAGGTTTTCGCCAAACCCGGGATTTAGCCCCGGCTGGCGAGAAGAAAAACACTGTCCAGCCGTGAGGCCGGGAGCGCGTCAGAAGGAAAAAGGAGGGGCGAAACTCACGGCCACGGGCCGAAACTCAAGCGGAAACGCTGATTTATCCGGAAATCGTGCCCACGAGCGCTGATTCCCCGCCCGGGTCCTCCCCCACCCGGCAAAAAAAGAAGCCGCGGACCCCTTCCGGGATCCGCGGCTTCGGATAAGACGTGTGCGTGGCTTAGCTGGCCTCGGTGACCTTCTGGTCCTCGACCGGGAGGTCGGCGCCGAAGGGCAGCGTGATCTTGAGCCGCGAGTAGCTCGGCATGCCCGTGCCCGCCGGGATCATGTGGCCCATGATGACGTTTTCCTTGAAGCCCTTGAGCATATCCACCTTGCCGAGGGTCGATGCGTCGGTGAGGACGCGGGTCGTCTCCTGGAAGGAAGCGGCCGCGAGGAAGCTCTCGGTCTCGAGCGAAGCCTTCGTGATGCCAAGCAGGATCGGCTCGGCCTCGGCGGGTTTGCCGCCGGCCTCCTCGATGCGCTTGTTCTCAATCAGGAACGCCGAGCGGTCCACCTGCTCGCCCCAGAAGTTTTCCGTGTCACCCGGATCGGTGATACGAACCTTGCGGAGCATCTGGCGGATGATGATTTCGATGTGCTTGTCGTTAATCGTCACGCCTTGCAGACGGTAGACCTCCTGCACCTGCGAGATGAGGAAGTCGTAGAGCGCGGAAGGCCCGAGGATTTCGAGGATCTCGTGCGGGTCGGCGGCGCCTTCGGTCAGGTGCTGGCCTTTGTGCACAACGTCACCGGGCTGCACGATGATGTGCCGGCCGGTGGCGATCAGATGCTCTTCCTCCTGCTGGGTCTCCTCGTTCTTCACGACGAGCTTGCGCTTGCCGCGGACGGTGCCCTCGAAGCCGACGATGCCGTCGATGCGGGACATTTCAGCAGCTTCCTTCGGGCGGCGGGCTTCGAACAGCTCGGCCACGCGGGGGAGACCACCGGTGATGTCCTTGGTCTTCGACGCCTGGCGCGGCGTCTTGGCGAGCAGCGCGCCGGGGGCGATGGTATCGCCCTCGTTGACCGCGATCTGCGCGCCGACGGGGATGGAATAAGCCGCGAGCGGCTTGTTCTTCGCGTCGCGAATTTCAACCTGGGGATTGAGATCCTCCTTGTGCTCGATGACGACGGTGGCGATGCGGCCCGACGATTCGTCGAGTTCGCGCTTCACCGTGACACCGGGGATCATGTCCTTGAACACGATCGTGCCGCCCTTTTCGGAGAGCACGGGAATGTTGTACGGATCCCATTGCGCGAGGACGGCACCCTTCTCGATCTTCCCGCCGTCACCGACGTGCAGGAACGAGCCGACCACGATGTTGTACGTCTCGAGTTCCTTTTCGTCGGCGTCGATGATCTGGATCGTGCCGGTCTTGTTGAGGACGATGTTGGCCCCGTCGGCCGTTTCCACGAGGCGGAGGCCGCGGTATTTCACCTTGCCGGCCGCGCGGACACGGATCTCGGGGGTCTTGAAGCCGCCGGAGGCAACGCCACCGATGTGGAACGTGCGCATGGTCAGCTGCGTGCCGGGCTCGCCGATGGACTGGGCGGCGATGATGCCGACGGAGTCACCGATCTTCGCGACCTTGTTGGTCGCGGGATTGATGCCGTAGGACTTGCCGTCGATGCCGTTCTTGCTCGTCGAGGTGAGCGGCGACATGACCTTCACGCGCTCAATGCCGAGTTCGTCGATGCGGGCGGCCATTTCCTCGGTGATGAGCTCGCCGGAACCGACGAGAACCTCGGAGGGATTGATGGGACTCGTGACGTCGTCGCTGGAGAAGCGACCGATGAGGCGTTCCTTGAGGCCGACGATTTCGTCGTCGCCCTCGAAGATGGCCTTCTTCCACACGCCGTCGCGGGCGCCGCAGTCGTCCTCGGCGATGATGACGTCCATCGCCACGTCGCAGAGCTTGCGGGTGAGATAGCCGGCGTCAGCGGTCTTGAGGGCGGTGTCGGCGAGACCCTTGCGGGCGCCGTGGGTGGAGATGAAGTACTCGAGCACCGTGAGGCCCTCGCGGAACGAGGACAGGATGGGGCGCTCGATGATTTCGCCGGAGGGCTTGGCCATGAGGCCGCGGGTGCCGCACAGCTGGCGGACCTGCTGCTTGTTACCGCGGGCGCCCGAGTCCATCATGATGTAGACCGGGTTCACCTCGGTCTTGCCCTCGTTGTTCTCGAGCTTGGCGAAGACTTCCTTGGCGATCTTGTCGGTGGCGCCGGTCCAGATATCGACGACCTTGTTGTAGCGCTCGCCGTCGGTGATGATGCCCTTGTTGAACTGGGCCTCGACCTCGGCGATCTTCTTGCGGGAGTCGCTGACGATTTCCTTCTTCGACTCGGGGATGATCATGTCATCGATGCCGATTGAGATACCCGCCTGCATGGCGGTCTGGAAGCCGAGCTCCTTCAGCTTGTCGAGGGTCTCGACGGTGATGACCTCGCCCGCGACCTTGTAGGTGTTGAGGATGAGGTCGCCGAGCTTGGCCTTCGGCACGGGGAAGTTCACGAAACCGAGCTCCTTCGGCCAGATTTGGTTGAAGATCACACGGCCGACGGTGGTGCGGAAGGTTTTCTTATCGCTCTTGCCGTAGACCGTCTCGCGACCGAAGTCCGGATTCGGGACATCGACCCAGTCATGCTTCTTCAGCGCGCCATCGGCGACAGCGAAGAGGACCTCGTGAAGGCCGCTGAGGACCGGCACGCGCTCGTGCTTCGTGGGCTTCTTGCGCGGCTCGATGGTGAGGTAGTACGCGCCGAGGACGATGTCCTGCGACGGCGTGAGGATGGGCTTGCCCGAGGACGGCGAGAAGATGTTCGACGTCGCCATCATGAGGAGCTTGCACTCCATGATCGCCTCAAGGGAGAGCGGCACGTGCACGGCCATCTGGTCGCCGTCGAAGTCCGCGTTGTAGGCGGTGCAGACGAGCGGGTGGACGCGAATGGCCTCGCCCTCGATGAGGACGGGCTCGAACGCCTGGATGGAGAGACGGTGGAGCGTCGGCGCGCGGTTGAGGAGCACCGGGTGGCCCTTGGTGACCTCCTCGAGGATGTCCCAGACTTCCGGCGACTTCTTCTCGATCATCTTGCGGGCACCGCGGACGGTGTGCACGAAGCCGAGTTCCTTGAGGCGACGGATGATGAACGGCTCGAAGAGGACGAGGGCCATCTTCTTCGGGAGGCCGCACTGGTGCAGCTTGAGCTCGGGACCGATGACGATGACGGAGCGGCCGGAGTAATCCACCCGCTTGCCGAGCAAGTTCTGGCGGAAGCGACCCTGCTTGCCCTTGAGCATGTCGGAGAGCGACTTCAGGGGGCGGTTGCCCGCGCCGGTGACCGGGCGGCCATGGCGGCCGTTGTCGAAGAGCGCGTCGACAGCTTCCTGGAGCATGCGCTTTTCGTTATGAATGATGACGTCGGGCGTCTTCAGCTGCATCAGGTTCTTCAACCGGTTGTTGCGGTTGATGACGCGGCGGTAGAGATCGTTGAGGTCGGAGGTCGCGAAGCGGCCGCCCTCAAGCGGGACGAGCGGGCGCAGGTCCGGCGGGATGACCGGCAGCACCTCGAGCACCATCCACTCGGGACGGGAGCGCGAGTGAATGAAGCCTTGGATGACCTTCAGGCGCTTCGAGAGCTTCTTCTTGATCTGCTTGGACTTGGTCGCGCGCATCTGCTCCTGGAGCTCGACAACGGTGGCTTCCATGTCGGTCTTCGTGAGCGCATCACGGACGGCCTCGGCGCCCATCTTGGCGACGAAGGAATCGTCACCGTACTCGTCGATCGCCTGGCGATACTCGGTGTCGGTGAGGAGCTGGTGCGGCTCGAGCGGGGTCTTGCCCGGGTCGATGACCATGAAGTTCTCGTAGTAGATGACGCGCTCGAGCGAACGGGCGGTCATGTCGAGCAGCAGGCCGAGGCGGCTGGGCATGCTCTTAAGGAACCAGATGTGCGAAACCGGCACGGCGAGCTCGATGTGGCCCATCCGCTCGCGACGGACGCGCGCGATGGTCACCTCGACGCCGCAACGATCGCAGACGACGTCCTTGTACTTGATGCGCTTGTACTTGCCGCAGGCGCACTCGTAGTCACGAACCGGGCCGAAGATCTTCTGGCAGAAGAGGCCGCCCGGCTCGGGCTTGAAGGTGCGGTAGTTGATCGTTTCCGGATTCTTGACCTCACCCTTCGACCATTTGCGGATGGTCTCGGGGGATGCGACGGTGATGGACACGCAGTCGAACGCGCTCTCCTCGAGGCCGAGGACGGAACGGGTCTCATCGCGGGACGACGCGGCGGTGTCTGCAGGTTGGATGCTCATTTAATTTTTTCTTCCTGGTGAACGTTGAAGGCGGAGAAGCGAAACCCCGGGCGGCTCAGGTGCCGAAGCCGAGGGAATCGCGTTTGTTGAGCTTGATGTCCAAGCCGAGGGACTGGATTTCCTTGATCAGGACGTTGAAGGACTCGGGGGTGCCGGCCTGCAGCGTGTTGTCGCCCTTGACGAGTGACTCGTAGATCTTGGTGCGGCCCTGCACGTCGTCGGACTTGACGGTGAGCAGTTCCTGCAGGGTGTGCGCGGCGCCGTAGGCCTCGAGGGCCCACACTTCCATTTCGCCGAAGCGCTGGCCGCCGTACTGGGCCTTGCCACCCAGCGGCTGCTGCGTGACGAGGGAGTAAGGACCGACCGCGCGGGCGTGGATCTTGTGCGACACGAGATGGTTCAGCTTCATCATGTAGATGTAGCCAACGACGACCTCCTGATCGAGTTTCTCGCCAGTGCGGCCGTCGAGGAGCATGCTCTTGCCCGAGGGCGGGAGCTTGGCGTCCTTGAGGTATTCGCGGATTTTCTTTTCCGGAATGCCGTCGAACACGGGGGTGGCGATCTTGATGCCGAGCTTTTTGCAGGCCCAGCCGAGATGCGTCTCGAGCACCTGGCCGATGTTCATGCGCGAAGGCACGCCCAGCGGGTTGAGGCAGATCTCGATCGGGGTGCCGTCCGGGAGGAACGGCATGTCTTCCTCGGGCACGATCTTGGCGACCACGCCCTTGTTGCCGTGGCGGCCGGCCATCTTGTCACCGACCTCGAGCTTTTGCTTCGTGGCGATGTAGACCTTGACCTGCTTGATGGAGCCGTCGCCGTTGTCTTCGCCGGCCTCGATGGACGAGATCTTGCGTTCGCGGTCGCCCTCGAGCTCGTCGAACTTCGTCTGGTACGAGCCGATGATCTCCATGATCTTGATACGAACCGGGGACGGGTCGATCTGGACGTGCTTGGAGACGGCGGCGAGCTTGCGCAGGAGCGTCTTGGTGATCTTGCGGTTGGCCGGGATGATGATTTCGCCGGACTCGCCGTTAATGACGTCGAGCGGGATCTTCTCGCCGAGGAGGATGTTGGAGAGCGCCTCGGTCAGCCCCTCGCGGAGCTTGTCCATCTGCGTCTTGTACTCTTCCTGGATCTGCTTGGCCTGGCGGCGGCGGTCGGAGGGCGACAGGCGCTCCTTCTCGAAGTCGACGCGGCTGGAGACCTTGACGTCCATGATGATGCCGGCGGCGCCGGACGGGACGACGAGGGAGGTGTCCTTCACGTCGGCGGCCTTCTCACCGAAGATGGCGCGGAGGAGCTTTTCCTCGGGCGCGAGCTCGGTCTCGGACTTCGGGGTGATCTTGCCGACGAGGATGTCGCCGGGCTTTACCTCCGCACCGATGCGGATGACGCCGTTGTGGTCGAGGTTCTTGAGGGCCTCTTCGCCCACGTTCGGGATATCCCGCGTGATCTCTTCCGGCCCGAGCTTGGTGTCGCGCGCGGTGACCTCGAATTCCTGGATGTGGATCGAGGTGAAGATGTCCTCGCGGAGCACCTTCTCGGAGATGAGGATGGCGTCCTCGAAGTTGTAGCCATTCCACGGCATGAACGCGACCAGCACGTTGCGGCCGAGGGCCATCTCGCCCTGATCGGTCGAGGGACCGTCGGCGATGATCTGGCCGGCCTTGATCTTCTGGCCGAGCTTGACGATGGGCTTCTGGTTGAAGCACGTGCCGGCGTTCGAGCGCATGAACTTGCGGAGCTCGTAGACGTAGGTGTGGTTCTTCGGGTCGTGCTTCACCGTGCGGGGCAGCTCGCCGTCCTTGGTGACGACGATGCGCTTCGCGTCGACGGAGGCGACGATGCCGGAGTCCTCGGCGACCACGACGATCTTGGAGTCGCGGGCGACGCGCTCCTCGATGCCGGTGCCGACAAACGGCGACTCGGCCTGGAGGAGGGGCACGCCTTGGCGCTGCATGTTGGCACCCATGAGCGCGCGATTCGCGTCGTCGTGCTCGAGGAACGGAATCATGCCGGCGGCGATCGAGATGACCTGCTTGGGCGAGACGTCCATCAGGTGGACCTCGCCGGCGGGGACTTCGAGGAAGTTGCCGTCCTGGCGGACGGTGACCTTGCCGACGAAGTGGTTCTTGTCATCGATCTCGGCGTTGGCCTGGGCGATGACCTTGCCCTCTTCCTGGTCGGCGGTGAGGTACTCGATCTTGTCGGTGACCTTGCCGTCCTTCGCGAGGCGGTAAGGCGTCTCGATGAAGCCGAACTCGTTCACGCGGGCGTAGGTGGAGAGGGAGTTGATGAGGCCGATGTTCGGGCCCTCAGGGGTCTCGATCGGACAGATGCGGCCGTAGTGCGACGGATGGACGTCGCGGACCTCGAAGCCGGCGCGTTCGCGGTTGAGACCGCCCGGCCCGAGCGCGGAGAGGCGGCGCTTGTGCGTGACCTCGGCGAGCGGGTTGATCTGGTCCATGAACTGCGACAGCTGGCTGCGCGCGAAGAAATCGCGGATGACGGTCGTCAGCGCCTTCGGGTTGATGAGCTTCTGCGGCGTGATAGAGTCGACGCTCTGGTCGTACATCGTCATGCGCTCGCGGACGAGGCGCTCGGTGCGGCTGAGGCCGACGCGGCACTGGTTGGCGAGGAGCTCGCCGACGGTGCGGACGCGGCGGGAACCGAGATGGTCGATGTCGTCGACGACGCCCTCACCCTTCTTCAGGCGGACGAGGTACTTCGTGGCGGCGACGATGTCGGCGCTCTCGAGCACGCGCTGCTCGATCTCGGCCTTGAGGCCGAGCTTCTGGTTGATCTTGTAGCGGCCGACGCGGCCGAGGTCGTAGCGCTTCGGGTCGAAGAACAGGCGCTTGAGCAGGGCCTTGGCGTTCGCGGTGGTCGGCGGCTCGCCGGGGCGGAGGCGCTTGTAGATTTCCTTGAGGGCTTCCTCCTCGTTGCGGGTCGGGTCCTTCTTGAGCGCGCGGATGATGGCGCCCTCGTCGACCGCGGTGTCGATCACGCGGATGGAGGTGATGTCGTGCTTCTCGAAGGTGCGGACGATAGCCTTGGTGAGGGGCTCGAACGCGCGGGCGAGGACGACGCCCTTCTGGGCGTCGATCGCGTCCTCGACGAGGACGAGCGACGAGACGTTCTCGAGGTCGAGGGCCTTGGCGACCTTCAGGTCCTTGATGTCGTAGAACAGGTTCAGCAGGTCGAGGTCGCTCGAGAAGCCGACGGCGCGGAGCAGCGTCGTGATGAGGAACTTCCGACGACGGCGGCGGCGGTCGAGGTAGACGTAGAGCAGGTCGTTGTTGTCGAACTGGACCTCGAGCCAGGTGCCGCGGTCGGGGATGATGCGGAAGGAGTGGAGCAGCTTGCCGTTCGGGTGCGGGGCGACCTCGAAGGCGATGCCGGGGGAGCGGTGGAGCTGGGAGACGACGACGCGCTCAGCGCCGTTGACGATGAACGAGCCACGCTCGGTCACCATGGGGATCTCACCCATGTAGATTTCCTCGTCCTTGATGAAGTCTTCCTCGCGGAGGCGGAGCTTCACGTAGAGCGGCACCGAGTAGGTGATGCCCTCGCGCAGACACTCGAGCTCGTTGTTCTTCGGGTCGCCCAGCGTGTAGGAGACGTATTCGAGCGTCAGGCGCTCGTCGTAGGACTGGATGGGGAACACCTCGCGGAAGACCGCCTCGAGGCCCTGGGGCTTGCGCTGCTTCTCTGGCGTCCCCTTCTGGAGGAAGTCCAGGTAAGAGGTGATCTGAATCTCGATCAGATTCGGCGGCTGGAGGACTTCGCGGAGTTTGCCGAAGTTGATGCGTTCGGAGTGTGTGCGGTCGGCCATGAGAGTTCCCGATGAGGGTTAGGAGACGAAAAAAGGAAAGGCGCCGGACTCAGCGTGCGGCGCGGAGAACCAACGAAAGAACAATGACGGAAAAGGGAAAGGACAGGCCGGGGGTGAACCCGGCCTGTCCGACTGAAAACGGACGGGATGCGGATGAAAGCGCCAAGCGGTCTTACTTGAGTTCGACCTGGGCACCGGCGGCCTCGAGCTTCTTCTTGAGCTCCTCGGCCTCGGCTTTGGGCACGTTCTCCTTGACGTTTTTGGGCGCCGCCTCGACGAGGTCCTTGGCCTCCTTGAGGCCGAGGCCCGTGATCGCACGGACTTCCTTGATGACGCCGATCTTGTTCGCGCCGGCCGCCTTGAGGACGACGGTGAACTCGGTCTGCGCTTCGGCGGCGGGAGCCCCGGCAGCGGCGGCGCCCGCGGGAGCGGCGGCGACGGCAGCGGCGGCGGACACGCCCCACTTGCCCTCGAGATCCTTCACGAGGGTCGCGAGTTCGAGGACGGGCTGGCTCGAGAGCCATTCGATGACTTGGTCTTTGGTGATGTTGCTCATGGTGACTGTTCCTTGGAGTGGACTAGCGGTTTCGGGAAGTGAAACGCGTTTAAGAGACGTATCCCCTAGCCTGTTCCGGTGGATTTATTGCTTCGCCGGCTGACGCCGGAAAAATTGGGTTGGGTGGATAAGGGTTAGGTTAGGCGGCCGGGGCGGCGGGAGCCACCGGGGCCTCGGGAGCCGCGGGCGACTCCTTCTTGACCTTGGCGTCGAGCACGCGGACGAAGGCCGCGGCGTTCTGGGTGAACAGACCGAGCAGTTGCGAGCGCAGCGCCTCGAACGAGGGCAGGTCCGCAATCTTGGCGAGGTCGGCGGCGGAGACGATTTTCTTCTCCATCACGCCCACCTTCACCTCGAGCTTCTGTTTGTCCTCGAAGAATTTCTTGAGGATCTTCGCGACGCCGGCGGAGTTCTTGCCTCCCACGACAACGGCCGTCGGGCCGATCAGGGCGCTCTCGAACTCGGGCAGACCCAGGGCCTTGGCCGCGACGCGGAGGGAGCTGTTCTTGACGACGTGAAACTCGGCCTTCTCGATGTCGAGGCGCTTGCGCAGCTCGGCAACGTCGGCGACCGTGACCTTCGTGAAGTTGGTCAGGATGACGTAGTCGGATTTCTTGAGGTGGGTCTCAACCTCGGCGATCAGATAATTTTTTTCGGCTCTCATGGTTGGGACTCCGTTTAGTATTTGCTGAACTCGATGGCCGCGACGTGGACGCCGGGGCTCATGCTGGACGAGAGGGCGACAGACTTGATGTAGTTGCTGCCCTTGAACGTGGAGGGCTTGGCCTTGCCGACGGCCTCGATGACGACATTGGCGTTCTCGAGAATCTGCGCGGCGGTGAACGAGCGCTTGCCGATGCCGACGCCGATGTTGCAGGCCTTGTCCATCTTGAACTCCACGCGGCCGGCCTTGACGGCCTTGATCCCGGCGGGGATGTCATCGGTCACGGTGCCGGACTTCGGGTTGGGCATCAGGCCCTTGGGACCGAGGACGCGGGCGATCGTGCGGACGGTCTTCATCGCCTCGGTCGTCGCGATCGCGACGTCGAAGTCGAGCCAGCCCTCGTTGATCTTGGCCATCATGTCCAGGAGACCGGCGTGGTCGGCCCCGGCGGCGATCGCCTTGGGCGCGTCTTCGGTGAAGACGAGCACGCGGACCTTCTTGCCGGAACCGTTCGGGAGCGGCGTGGTGCCGCGCACCATCTGCTCGCCGGCGGTAGCGTCAACCCCGAGGCAGAAGGACAGTTCGACGGTCTCGTCGAACTTCACCTTGGGGAACTTGGTAAGGACATCCACGGCTTCCGCCAGCGGGTAATCCTTGGTGAGATCAGCGACCTTGAGGGCGCTGGTGTATCGTTTGCTATGGGCTTTGGGCATTAGGGACTCCTTGCGGTGCGAACGTTCCGGGTGGAACTCCCGCGTTGAGTTGGGTTGTCGGGTGGAAAAATCAGTCGATGACGTCGATGCCCATGTTGCGGGCGGTACCGGCGATGATCTTGATGCCGGCGGCCTCGTCCTTGGCATTCATGTCGGCCTTCTTCAGCTTCCAGATCTCGGCCAGCTGCTGCTTCGTGACCTTGCCGACCTTGTCCTGGTTGGGCTTGGCGGAGCCGCTGGCGATGTTGGCGGCCTTCTTGAGGAGGACCGACGCCGGGGGCGACTTGAGGATGAAGGTGAAGCTCTTGTCCGTGAACACCGTGATGACCACGGGCAGGATCATGCCGTTCTGGTCCTTGGTGCGGGCGTTGAAGTCTTTGCAGAACGCCATGATGTTGACGCCCTGCGCACCGAGCGCAGGACCGACCGGGGGCGCGGGATTCGCGGCACCGGCGGGCAACTGGAGGCGGATGTAACCTTGGATCTTCTTGGCCATAAGAGGTGGTGTTTAGTTAGAAAAAATTGGGTGCGGGGTACGGCGCCTCACTCGGTGACGCGCGAGACCTGCCAGTATTCGAGCTCGACCGGGGTGAAGCGGCCGAAAATGGAGACGGAAACCTTGAGCTTACCGCGGTCGGGGTCGATTTCATCGATGCGGCCGGTGAGGCTGGCGAACGCGCCATCGTTGATCTTCACTTCCTCGCCGATGCTGTACTGGACCTTCGGCACTTCCTTGCCGTTGGCCGCCTCGATGCGGGAGCGGATCTCGTCGATCTCGGACTGGCGCAGGGCCGCGGGGGCCTCGCCGCCGACGAAGCCGATCACGCCGGAGACTTCCTTCACGAAGTACCACGGCTTGTTGATGAGATTCTTGTCCTCACCGAAGAGCACCATCTGGATGAAAACGTAGCCCGGGTAGAGCTTGCGCACCTTCGTGCTCTTCTTGCCGTTCTTGACCTCGGACACGACCTCGGTCGGGAGAAGGACCTCAAAAATGGCGTCGTCCAGTTCCTCGGCCTTTTTGAACTTCTCGATGTAGTTCTTCACCTTGTTCTCCTGGCCGGAGAGCGTGTGCAGGGCGAACCACTGGGCGGTGGCGGGAGCGGTGGGGCTGGAAGTAGACATGGCGCGGTTAGCTGACCAACCTCGTGAACAGGTCGACGAAGTTATAGAGGGCAAAATCGCTGATGGAGGTGAACACACCCAGGATGACCGCGGCGAGAATGACCACGACGGTCGAGTCACGCAGCTCGGTCCAAGTCGGCCACGTGGCCTTCTTGAGCTCGTCGATCATCTCGACGACGAAGATGCGGGTGCTGCTGAACGGGTTTTTCATGGGCTGGAATTTGGCAGGCGCGGAGGGAATCGAACCCCCAACCAACGGTTTTGGAGACCGCTACTCTACCAATTGAGCTACACGCCTGTAATGGGCTTTCTTAGACGACGCAGCCGAGGCCCCCGAAAGGGCCTCGGCGTCGCCGAGTTAAACGGTTGATGGAGACTTACGCGATGATCTCGGTGATACGACCGGCACCGATGGTGCGGCCGCCCTCGCGGATGGCGAATTTCTGGGTCTTCTCCATGGCGATCGGAACGATGAGGTCGATCTCGACCGAGATGTTGTCACCCGGCATGATCATCTCGACGCCCGTCGGCAGGTTGACGATACCCGTCACGTCTGTCGTGCGGAAGTAGAACTGGGGACGGTAACCGTTGAAGAACGGAGTGTGGCGGCCACCCTCGTCCTTGGAGAGGACGTAGATCTCGGCCTTGGCCTTCTTGTGCGGGGTGATCGACTTCGGGGCCGCGAGGACCTGGCCGCGCTCAATGCCTTCCTTTTCGATACCACGGAGGAGGATGCCGACATTGTCGCCCGCCTGGCCGCTATCGAGGAGCTTGCGGAACATTTCGATGCCGGTCACGACGGTCGAGGACGTGTCCTTGAGGCCGATGATCTCGACGGTGTCGTTCACCTTGACGATGCCACGCTCGATACGGCCGGTCGCGACGGTGCCGCGGCCGGTGATCGAGAAGACGTCCTCCACGGACATCAGGAAGGGCTTGTCCAGCTCGCGCGCCGGCTCCGGAATTTCGGTGTCGATCGCGTTCATCAGCGCCGTGATGGCGGCGTCGCCCTCGGGCTTGCCGTCGAGCGCGGCGGTGGCGGAGCCACGGATGATCACGGCCTTGTCACCGTCAAACTGGTACTTGGTGAGGAGCTCGCGGATCTCCATCTCGACGAGGTCGAGGAGTTCCGCGTCGTCGATGAGGTCGACCTTGTTGAGGAACACCACGAGCTTCGGCACGCCGACCTGGCGGGCGAGGAGGATGTGCTCACGGGTCTGCGGCATCGGGCCGTCGGCGGCCGACACAACGAGGATCGCACCGTCCATCTGGGCGGCGCCGGTGATCATGTTCTTGACGAAGTCAGCGTGACCGGGGCAGTCGACGTGGGCGTAGTGACGCTTCTCGGTCTGATACTCCACGTGGGCCACGGAGATCGTGACGATCTTGGAGGCATCGCGCACGGTGCCACCCTTCGCGATGTCCGCGTAGGATTTGACCTCGGCCAGACCTTTGCGGGCCTGGACGGCGAGGATTGCCGTCGTCGTGGTGGTTTTACCATGGTCAACGTGACCGATGGTGCCGACGTTGACGTGCGGTTTGTTGCGTTCGAATGTAGCTTTAGCCATGTGGAGTTTGAGCGTTAACGGGTTAAACGATGATTTTGACCTCTATTTTTACGTCGCAGAAGTCGTGCGACGTTGACCTGGAGCCCAGAACCGGATTCGAACCGGCGACCTCCCCCTTACCAAGGGGGTGCTCTGCCAACTGAGCTATCTGGGCAGACCAAGGGAGGGTCAAAAAACGAAAAAGAGGGTAGAAAGTGCAGGCCGTAAAATAGACCGTCAACAGCAAACTACACTTTCTCGGAAAAAACTACGGGCCGATGCAGATACGATAGAAACCCGGGGTCAGTCGCTGACCGGCATGAAGCGTTTTTACGAGGTAATTTTGGAAATATCCGTCCACCGCCGCCACCCGTGAGCTCTCCGTCAGCGTAGGCGGACCCACTAGACCCATCGCATCGACCGCCACGAGGAACTCCATCGGCTGCCAAGCCCCGCCCGGGGGGTTGGCATTGGTCAAAGGTTGGGCCAGGAGGCGTTGGCCATTTATCGCCGCCAGTATCTCGATAAAAGCTTTTCTTGCATTGAGTTGTGAAACTGGGTGATCCGACTGACCCAACCCAAGGAATGACTGCCCGGACCGCTCCGCCGCCAGTGCATCCGCCGGGCGCGCCGGTACCTTGATGGCCGCGGGTAAGTTCAAATTGAGCTCCGTTTCCGCAAATGCCAGTTTGGCGGAATACCCCTGAAAAGAACCGCCCGGCTCGCGCTGGGTGTTCGCCGGCAGGGCATTTTGGCCGGAATTCCACTCGGTCGGCAAAAACAGCGGGGTCGGATCGGTCAGGGCCGCCTCATTGGGCTTCAGGCTCACCAGCCGGACGGCGCTTCCAGGCGTTTTTGCGGGTTGCAGGGGTCGCACCCGGGGACCGCCCGGCGCCCGGAAGAGCAGGGAGAGCACGACCAGCCCAACGCAGGCGCCGGCCACCGCATAAGCCCACCGGTATTGCCGACCCGCCGCGGTTTTCATCGTCGTCAGCGACCCGGAGCCGGATAGGCCGCGGGTTCTTCCGCCGCCAGGGTGATGTTTGAACCAAAGCCCGCCTCCCGGGCGGCGCTGACAATTTCATTTTGCACCGACACGGGGACGCCGGCGCTCATGCGCACCAGCAGGGAGGGATGTTTGTTTTTCTTCGCCTCGGCTTTCAGCCATTCGCGCAGCTGCGGCAGGCTGAGCAGGCCGTCGGCAAAAATCTGCCCGGAGTTTTTGACGCTGATGGTGCTCGTCGTGGTCACGGCGTTGCTCACCGCGCCCGGCAGTTTCGGCAGCTCAAAATCCACGCCCAGACCCGGCGCGAGCACGAAACGGGAGCCGAACACGGAGAAAAAAAGCACCAGCATGCCCACGTTCACATAGAACAACACATCGAGGCTCCGCGGCTCCGCCCGCAGCTTGGAGGCGAGATCAAGCGGACGCGTGATCATTTTTTCTCCCCCGCCCCACCCTCGCCGGCGGGCCCGGTGCCCGGCGCCACGCCGCGATAGTCCGTCTGCAGGTATTTCATGATTTCATTCCCCGCCCACTCCACGTCGCGCACGATGGCGCGCACGCGGCCGCTCAGGAAATGGTGCGCCAGGTGGGCCGGGATCGCGAGCATCAGGCCACCCGCCGTGCAAAGCAGTGCCTGCCACATGCCCTTGGCGAGCACGCTGGCCGTGGCGTAGTCCCGTTCGAACGCCAGAAACGTGGTGACAAAGCCCAGGACCGTGCCCAGCAGGCCGACGAGCGGCGCAACCTGCGCGATCGCCGCGATACTGCCGAGCCGCCGCTCCAGGACGGGCAGCTCGACGATCGCGGCCTCCTGCACGTGAAAGCGCATCGCGTCGGCGTTGTCGTCCGCGTGCAGCAGCGCCGCCTTCACCACCGCCGCCACCGGGCCGGGGGTTTCCTCACACACGGTCAGCGCCTCGACGATGCGGCGCTTGGCGAGGATGTTCTTGATGCCGCCGATGAAGGCCGTGGAGCGGATCTGCCCGCGGTGCAGGTAAAGCGTGCGCTCGATCACGAGCATGAGGCAGAGCAGACCGAGCGCGAGCAGCACCCACATCATCGGGCCGCCCTTGGCGAAAAGACTGAAGTCAAAAACGGACATCGTGAGGGGAAGTTAGATTGGGTTCATTCCGTGGCGTAAATCCGAAAGCATGCGGGCGGCGCGCTCAGGGTTTCGTCTCCGGGAGATTGAAGCGGGCCAGCCGCGCCTTCGCCAGGTCCTCGCCCGGGCTCAGCCGGGCCTTCAGGATCAGCAGCCACGCCTCCTTAGCCTGCTCGAGTTTTCCCTGCGACTCGAACAGCGAGCCGCGCTCGAGCAGCGTGCGCGCCATCCAGTAGCGGCCTTTCGCGCCGAGCTGCGCGGCGCTCACGGGATCCTTAACCAGAAATTCGTACACCACGTCCTTCCACCACACCTCCTCCGCGCTGGCGGCATCACCCCGGCGCGCATAAAGATTGCCGAGGTTGAACCCCGCCTCGACCCGCACGTCCACCGGCGCGTCCACGCGATCGCGCAGGTGCTCGAAGAGGATGATCGCGCGCTCGGCCTGCGCGGGGTCGTTCGCCGACTGCGCATTGTGGCACTCCGCCAGCGCGAGCTGCGCCAGGATCACGTCGTTGTGCGCCGTATAGTTGTTCACCAAGGACTCGTACACCTGCTGCGCCTGGGGAAACTGGTTCAGTTTCCGCAGCAGGTCGCCCTGCTTGAGCCGGGCATAAAAAACCAGGTCGCTCGCAGGGTACTTCTTCACGAGATCCTCGATCAGCCGGTTGGCCTCGGCAAAATTGGCGTCCTGGCCGCGCCGCTCCGCCTGTAGCGCCGCCTGGTAGAGCGCATAGGGCGCGTAGGTGTTGTCCGGAAATTCGTCGGCGAGCTTGGTGAACAGCTGCTGGGCCTCCACGGTCTTGTCCTGCTTCTCATAGTGCTCGGCTTCGACAAAGTAGGAATACACCGCGGCGTCCGACCGCGGAAAATCCGCGCGCAGTTTCTTCAACAGGTCCAGCGCCTCCGCCTCGCGCCCGAGGTCAAAGCTCGCCTCACCCTTCAGCAGCGCGCCCGTGCTTGCCATCTCGCTCTTTAGCGCCGGTGCCACGCCTTCCAGTTTCGCCGGCAATGCGTCCACCAGCTTGAGCGTCTGCTCTGGCTGGCCCGCCTCGAGTGACAGCCGGGCCTGCAGCCACGCCATCCGGGCCTGCAACTCCGGCGGCAACGAACCCGGTGCCAGCCGCGGCAACGCGAGCAGCCGGTTCACCCGGTCGTAGGCGGCCTTCGTCTGGTCATGCGTCTGGAGCGCGCGCGCCAGGTTCCATTCCGCCTGCCAGCGATTCACCGCATCGAAGGCCGGATTTTTTACCAGGTCGTCGAGCACCGTCTGCGCCGTGTCCAGCGAGCCGGCCTCCATCTCGGCGAGCACGCGTTGAAACATCAGGTTGCCCGGGGGCACACCCGCCGGCGGCTCGGCCAGCGTCGCCGCATAAGCGTCGGCCGCACTGCGAAAATCCCGCGCCCGGAACCACGCCTCGGCCACGAGCACCCCGAGCTGGGCATGTTCCGGACCTGCGGCCAGTTCCGCGCGCGCCTTGGCCGCGTTGTCGGCCGCCGTGCGGTAGCGCAGCTGCGCCCACGCCGAGCCGGTCAGCACGCCGAGGGCGTGGGCCTTGAGCGGCGAGCCGGGAAATTTCTGTAACAACGCGTGGGCGTCGTCCTCAGCCTGCGCGTAGTCCCGGTCCGCCAGCGCCAGTTCGGCCCGGAACAGCAGCAGATCCTCCAGAATCGGATGCGCCGCCGGCAGCCCGATGAGCGTATCGAGTTTCTTGCGGAATTCCGCCCGCGCGGGATCGCGATCGGACGCCCGAGTGAGCAGCTGGAGGGCGATGCGCTGCTTGTCGCGGTCGGCGCCTTCGCGCAGCAATTCGTTGAGCGCGGTGCGGCCGGCACCTTCGTCCGCGCCGGCGATCAAGCCCAGCACGAGGCGCGTGCTGTCCAGCTCGTCCCCTTCCTCCGCGGGCATCGTGGCAAGCTGCCGTTGCAACAGCGCGATGGCCTCACTCTTCCGGCCGAGGGCGTCGAGCATGGCCGCGTACGTTCGCGCAATGCCGTAGCCAATCTTGCGGCCTTGAAACTGCTCGAGGTTCTTGCGCTGCGTCTCCGCCTCGGCATCCGTCACCGGCCCGAGCCGCAGCCGCGCCTGTTCCCGTGCGAGGATGAAACGCGCCCGGGAAAAATTGGTCCCGGCCGCGCCCTCCGCCAGCTGGTAAAAATCCTTGGCCCCGTTCACGTCGTTTGCCACGTCCGCCAGCAGCCCCTGCAGGTAGAAATACCACGCCCGGTCGGTCGCCGCCACCTCGTCGGCCTTGATCGCCGCCAGCTCGCCCCGCGCCCCGTCCACCTTGCGCAGCTGCATCGCCGCGAGCGCCGCGCGCAGATGCCACGCCGCGCCGCGCCAGCCGACGTAACCCTGCAGCGTCTGCTCCGCCTCGGCCGCCCGGCCGTCGTCCAGCAGCGCGGTGGCCAGCCGGAGGGTCAGCCGCGCATGATCGCCACCCGGTGCCGCCAGGAGCTGGCGGTACAACTCCGCCGCCACGGTGGGAAACCCCATCTCCGCCGCCCGGTCCGCCGCCGCCAAGGCGAGGGCATTGTCCCCCGGTGAGGCCGCGCGGGTCGCCGCCACGAGCGGGACCGGGGCGAAGAGCGGCGCCTGCGCGCGCAGGAGCATGGCCGTGGCCAGCAGGAGGACGGGGAGAATTCGGGATCGCATGCGGACGCGGCTAAGTTGCTGCGCCCCATGGAAACAATCAACCGCGTTGTAATCAGTTCCTTCTGGCGCGCCCGGGTTCCCTTGGCACACTCCACGGCGTCAGTTTTTCCCTTCAATTCATCCCATCATGAGCATCGCACTTATCGTCCTCGGTGTCCTTCTCGTCGTCCTCGTTGTCCTCGGCCTCTGGGTCATGGGCATCTACAACTCCCTCATCGCCCTCCGCAACCGCTTCAAGAACGCGTTCGCCCAGATCGACGTCCAGCTCAAGCGCCGCTACGACCTCATCCCCAACCTGGTCGAGACCGCCAAGGGCTACATGAAGCACGAGAGCTCCACCCTCGAGGCCGTCATCAAGGCCCGCAACATCGCCCTCGCCGCCGCCCAGTCCGCCGCCGCCAACCCGGCCGACGCCAACGCCATGAAGAGCCTCGGCGCCGCCGAGTCCGGCCTGGGTGGCGCCCTCTCCCGCCTGATGGTCGTCTCCGAGCAGTACCCCGACCTCAAGGCCAACCAGAACATGATGCAGCTCACCGAGGAGCTCACCTCCACGGAAAACAAGGTCTCCTTCGCCCGCCAAGCGTACAACGACAGCGTCATGGGCTACAACACGACGCGCGAGACGTTCCCCAACGTGGTCTTCGCCGGCCTGTTCGGCTTCCTGCCCGCCGAGCTGTTCAAGATCGACGACCCCACCGAGCGGAACGCGCCCAAGGTCAGCTTCACCTGAAGCCCCGGTCTTCTCCCGCCGTGCATAATACCACCGGCTTTACGCTCACCGGGTTCCGCGTCACCGCGGAACTCGGGACCGTCCGCGGCATCGTCGTCCGCTCCCGCTCCGTGGTCGGCAACATCGGCGCGAGCATCCAGACGCTGTTCGGCGGCGACATCACGCTGTACACCGAGCTTTGCGAACACGCCCGCCAGGATGCCTTTGAACGAATGTGCCGCGAGGCCACCGCTCGTGGCGCCAATGCCATCCTCGGCTTGCGCTACGACGCCACCGAGCTGTCCCCGGGCGTGACCGAGGTGCTGTGCTACGGCACCGCCGTCGTCGTCACCCCCGGCTGATCCCCGCCGGCCGCGACGGCTCCCCGATTCCGCGTTCTCCGCCTCCGCGTTCCCCGCCCCGACATGGATTTCTTCGAAGCCCAGGCCCGCGCCAAGCAACGCACCGGGCGGCTCGTCGCGCTTTTCGTGGTCGCCGTGATCGGCACCATCCTGGGCGGCTATTTTGCGACGATCTTCCTGCTGGCCTACAGTCCGACGCGCCCCAGCCGCCACCAGTACTATCAATCGGATAATATCGAAACCGCGTCCGTTCAGCTTTGGCAGCCGCAGGTATTCCTGACGGTCACGGTCGGCACGCTCCTCGTCGTCGGCATCGCCTCGCTCGTCAAATGGCAGGAATTCTCCGCCGGTGGTTCCGCCGTCGCCGAGAGCGTCGGCGGCCGGCCCATCAATCCGCACACCACCGATCTGCGCGAGCGCAAGCTCCTCAACGTCGTCGAGGAAATGGCCATCGCTTCCGGCATCCCCATGCCCGCGGTGTATGTGCTCGACCAGGAACCCGCCATCAACGCCTTCGCCGCCGGCCTCACCACCAGCGACGCCGTCGTCACCGTCACGCGCGGCGCGCTCGACAAGCTCACCCGCGACGAACTCCAGGGCGTCATCGGCCACGAATTCAGCCACATCCTCAATGGCGACATGCGGCTCAACCTCCAGCTCAGCGCCCTGCTCTTCGGCATCCTCGTCATCGGCCTCGCCGGCCGTGGCATTCTCTGGGCACTGACGCGCGGCCGCATCCGCAGCAGCGACAGCAAGGGCTCCGGCGGAGTCGTCCTCGCCGCGGGCGCCGTGGGTCTCGCGCTGCTGATCCTCGGCTACGTCGGTTATTTTTTCGGCAAGCTCATCCAGGCCGCCGTCTCGCGCCAGCGCGAATACCTCGCGGACGCCTCCTCCGTCCAGTTCACGCGCAACCCCGGCGGCCTCACCGGCGCGCTGAAAAAGATCGGCGGCTTCGCCCTGGGCTCCTCGCTCGAGTCGAACAAGAGCGCGACCATCGGCCATTTCTTTTTTGCCCAGGCCTTCGAGTCCAGCTTCGGCGGGCTCTGGGCCACCCACCCGTCGCTCGACTCGCGCCTCCGCGCCATCGACCCGCAGTTCGACGGCCAGATGTTCGACCCGCCGGAGGTGGTGGACGTCAGCCACGATACCTTCGCCCAAGCCGGTTTCGCCCCCGGGGCCCTCGACCATTCCACGGTCAAGCGTCCCGCCGCCCCGCTCCCCTCGCCCGTCGCCATCATCGCCACCATCGGCACCCTCGCCCCTGCCAACATCGCCCACGCCGAGACGCTGCTCGCCTCGGTGCCGCCCCGCCTCCGCGAGGCCACCCGCTCGCCCACCGAGTCATCCGTCCTCCTCTACGGCCTGTTGCTCGATGGCCATGAGACGATGCGCGAACGCCAGCGCTCCCTCGTCGCCTCCAAGGCCGGTGCCGAGGCGCGGCGCCTGCTCGGCGAACTCGAACCCGCCCTCGGATCGCTCGGGCCCGAGCACAAACTCCCCCTGCTCCAGCTGGCGGTACCCGCTCTCCGCAACCTGCCGCCAGCCTCACTCGCCCCCTTTCTCGACACCCTCGACGAACTGGTCCACGCCGACGGCAAGGTTTCCACCTTCGAGTTCGCACTGCAAAAACTCCTCACGCGCTCCCTCGCCCTCGGTGAAAAACCCGGTGCCGCCGTCGTCCAGGTCTACTCGTTCAACGCCGTCGCCCACGAAATCAGCGTCGTGCTCTCCGCCCTCGCCTACACGGCGAGCAACGGCGGATTGGACGCCGCCGGGGCCTTTGCCGCCGGGACCGACCAGTTGAAATTGCTCGAGGGCCAGCTGGCCCTGCTCCCGCCCGCCGCCAGCGACTTCGTCGCACTCGACGCCGCCCTCGACAAGCTCGCCACCGCCAGCGGCCCGATCAAGCAGCGCCTCCTGTTCGCCAGCGCCCACGTTGTCGGCGCCGACGGCACGATTCTGATCGCCGAGGCGGAATTGCTCCGCGCCATCGCCGCCGCCCTCGACTGCCCGATGCCGCCGATCCAGCAGCCTGCGGCGGCGTAGATCGCAGTTCGGGGATCGCAGATCGAGTCATCTGCCACGGCGCAATTTTTGGCCAGCGCTCTCGGTCTATAACCGGCCTGCACAGCTTCAGCGAGTGAATGGCTCCTCGCTCGACTTCCGGGCATCGATCGCTGATTCAAAGCTGGTCCGCCTTTTTACCGAACTCCGATCTCCGAATTTCGATCTCCGCCGCGCTCGCGCGGCTTTTACCATGCGCGCCGTCGACATTTCCGCCGTCAAACGCCCCACTCGCCGCCGGGCCACCGGCCGCGATGAACTCGCCTGGTGGCGTGAAGCGCGCTTCGGCCTCTTCATCCACTGGGGCCTGTACGCCATTCCCGCCGGCGTCTGGCGCGGCCAACGCGTGCCCTACATCGGCGAGTGGCTGATGTTTCGCGAAAAAATCCCCGTCGCCACCTACGCGCCGCTCGCCGCGAAATTTCACCCGCGCCACTGGGACGCCGCCGCCATCGTCCGCCTCGCCCGCGAGGCCGGCATGGGCTATCTGGTCGTCACCACGAAGCATCACGACGGCTTCGCGATGTACCGCTCGACCGTCAGCCCGTACAACGTCGTCGACGCCACCCCGTGGCACCACGACCCCATCGCCGATCTCGCCCGCGAATGCCGCCGCCAGGGCATCCGCCTGTGTTTCTACTACTCGCAGGATCTCGACTGGCACCACCCCGACGGCGCGTGGAACACCTGGGACTACGCGAAGGAAAAAAAGAATCCCGACCGTTATCTGCGCGAAAAAGTCCTCCCGCAGCTCACCGAGCTGCTCACGCGCTACGGCCCCGTCGGCATGGTCTGGTTCGACACGCCGCTCACGCTGACGCGCGACCAGAGCGCCTCGATCCGCCGCCACGTGAAACGCCTGCAGCCGCACTGCCTCGTCTCCGGCCGCATCGGCCACGGGCTCGGCGACTACAGCCTGCCCCGGGATAATTTCCTGCCGCCGGGCCGGCTCGAGGGCGACTGGGAGACCTGCGCCACACTCAACCACACCTGGGGTTTCAAAAAGCACGACCACGAGTGGAAGTCCGCCGCCAACCTCATCACCACGCTGGTGGATCTCACGAGCAAGGGCTCGAACTACCTCCTCAACATCGGCCCCGACGCTGACGGCCGCGTTCCCGCACCGAGCGTCCAACGGCTCCGCGCCATCGGCGCCTGGCTGCGCGTGAATGGCACCGCCATCCATGGCGCCGCGCCCAGCCCGTTCCGCTATGAGTTTCCCTGGGGCCGCATCACCACCAAGGGCCGCACACTCTATTTTCATTTCTTCGCCAAACCGCCGCGTCTCTTCCGGCTCCACGGCTTGAAGACGCGCGTCACCTCGGTCGCCGCCCTCGCCGCCCCGCGGAAAAAATTCCTCTTCCGTCAAACCACCGCGGTCGCGACGGGCACCCCCATTCTCGCGCTCGACCTGACTGGGCTGCGGTTCTCCGCGCCCGTGACCGTGGTCGCCGTGCAACTCGCCGGCCCGCCCACCGTCGAGGCGCTCACCCTCCAGCAGCCCGACCGCGCCATCACGTTGATCGGCCCGTTGGCTCGTGTCGGCACCGACGCGAAAGCGGCCACCCTGCGCATGGGCGGCAACGGACTCACCGAAAACTGGCGCACGACCTCCGACTGGCTCCAATGGCGCTTCACGGTGCTGCAGCCCGGCACCTACGACGTCACCGTGGTCACCACGCACCAGCATCTCGAACCTTGGAGCGGAGGCCACACCCTGCGCGTGGACTGCGCCGACCGCACCCTCCGCCGCAAGACCACGCGTGAGGCCATCCTGCCTGGCCTGCGTTCCGCCTATTTTCCGCAAATCGCGACACGCTTCGGCCGGCTCGTTTTCGATCGCGCCGGCACCTTCACCCTCCGGCTTCAGGCCACCCGGCTGAATCTCGCGAAGAAAAACAAAACCCTCTTCTCCGACGGCGGCATCCAGTTTTCCGAGATCCGGCTGGTCCCCTCCCGGTAGTTCCAGACCCTCAACGGCATCAAACGGGAGGCATCCCTTGCCGTAGCTGTCTCATTTCCCGATAGACCATCCGCGTCAAAGCGTTTGCCTCCCGCCCGCCGCCGCGTTGATGCTGGGCCATGCTCCTGGCCCTCGCGCTCTACCTCGCCGCCTATGCCCTCTGCCTGGCCGCACTCTGGCTCTTCCGCACCAACCGCCGCCGCGAGCGTCCGCCCGTCGCCCCCAAGCTCCTCCGCGGACCCGGCGAGTCGCTCCGCTGGCGGCTGCAGCGGCTCGACGACGTCCTCCTGCTCCACGCCTTCGGCGCCGCGTTCCTGCCCATGGGTGTCTTTGTCGGCGGGCTCATGCTCGCGCTGAACAACCCCAACCCGAAGGAACGCGACGCGATCATGTTCGGCGCGTTCGCACTTTTTCTCGTCACGCTTTACTTCTGCGGACGCTGGATGCTCGACAAATTCACCCTCCGCCGGGACTGCCACCTCGGCCTGCTCGGCGAAAAGATTGTCGCCGAGTCGATCCAGCCGCTCTCCGCCGAGCGCTGCCGCATTTTCCACGACGTCCCTGCCGCCGGTTTCAACCTCGACCATGTCATCGTCGGCCCGACCGGCGTCTTCGCGATCGAGACCAAAACCCGTCGCGCCGGCCGCGCCGCGCCCGGCCGCCGGCCCGACGAGATCACCTTTGACGGCGCGCTGCTGATTTTTCCCTGGGGCCAGGACATCTACGGACTCGAGCAGGCCCGCCAACACGCCGCATGGCTTGGCACCTGGCTGCGTGACACCGCCGGCGAACCCGTCCTGCCGGTCCCCGTCCTCACCTTCCCCGGCTGGAACGTCACGACCACGGCCGCTGGCGTCGATGTATCGGTCGTATCTCCGAGTGCGATTCCCGGCCTCGTGCGCAACCGCCCCGGCACGCTCAACGACCTCCAGATCGACCACATCGCCCGCCAGCTTGAGCTCAAGTGCCGGGACGTGGAGTTCTGAGACGTCGCTGCCGCCGCGAAAGCGGTCAGCGCATAAAACCGCCGGCCGCGTAAGCGCTGGAGTTGAAACCACGACGCGCGGTTCTACGTTTGCAGCATGCCTTTTACCGAACACCAGCAGCAGCTCCTGGATGATCTCCTGATCATCGAGGACGCGCAGGAGCGCCTCGGCGCAGTGGTGGACAACGCGAAGCAGCTCCCGCCTCTGCCCGCCGTGGACAAAACCGATCAAAACCGCGTCACGGGCTGCATCTCGCAGGTGTGGGTGCTGGGCGAACTCCGTGCTGGCCGCTGCTGCTTCCGCTGCGATGCCGATGGACCCTTGGTGAAGGGCCTGGTGGCGTTTCTCTGCGCGTTTTACTCCGGCGCCACGCCCGCCGAGATCGCGGCGAGCACGACCGACGCCATCGAATCCCTCGGCCTGCTGCGCAATCTGTCCCCCACCCGCGTCAACGGGCTCACCGCCGTGCGCGCCCGCATTCGCGAGCTCGCAGCAAAAATGGTTTAACCGCAAAACTCGCGAAGCGCGCCAAGCCCTGACTTGTCATTCTGAACGGAGTGAAGAATCCAGTTGGATTAAATCGATGTCCCCGACGGACTCTCACTGGATTCTTCGCCACGCTCAGAATTAAAATCGGTATTCATTCGCGCAAATTCGCGTCCTTCGCGGTGAAAAAATGAACCTCTACGACGCCCACGCCCACCTGCAGGACGCCGAGCTCGTGCCGCATTATGCGCGCGTGTTTTCCGATCTCACCGCCATCGGCGTGAAGCGGGTCGTCACCAACGGCTCCAGCGAGGCCGACTGGCCCGCGGTCGCGGCCCTCGCCGCCGCCCAGCCCCTCGTACTGCCGAGTTTTGGCCTCCACCCGTGGGACGCTGGCAACCGCTCACCCGCCTGGCAAAAACACCTCCTCGCCCACCTCGACGCCAATCCGCGCGCCGTGATCGGCGAGATCGGCCTCGACCGCTGGATTCTCACCCGCGCCAAGCCCGACGACCCCCGCCTCACCGGCCTGCGCCGCGCCCCCATTGAGGAGCAAACGGAGGCCTTCCTCTGGCAGTTCGCCCTCGCCGCCGAGCGCAACCTTCCCGCCGCGATCCACTGCGTCGACGCCCACGGCCTGCTCCACGATTTGCTCCGCGCCGCAAAGCTTCCGGCCCGCGGCTTCCTCCTCCATTCCTACGGCGGCTCCGCCGAATTGGTCACCAGCTTCGCGAAGCTCGGCGCCTATTTTTCCTTCAACGCCAGTTTTCTCGACGCCCGCCGCACCCGTCTGCGCGAGGTCTACGCCGCTGTCCCCGCTGATCGCCTGCTCGTGGAAACCGACGCCCCTTCCATCCGGCCGCCGGCCGCTCAGGAGGAGTTCACCCTCCCCGCCACCGCCGACGGTCGCCACGTCAACCACCCGGCCAATCTCACCGCGACGTACGCCGCCCTCGCCGACCTCCGCGGCACCACGGTCGAAGCCCTCAGTGCCCAAGTGGAGAAAAACTTCCTCCGCCTCTTCGGTTCCTGAATTCGGATTTGCACGCAGAGGCGCAAAGTCGCCGAGCCTCGATCGAAGCGAGCCTCTCTGTTCCGACTCTGCGGCTCAGCGGCTCTGCGTGATATCCTTGACCACCTCTCCCGCGGCGATCAGCCCGAACGCCCCGGTCACGAACACCGCCGAGCCAAAGCCTGTCGCACAATCCATCATCAGGTTGCTGCCCGGCTCCGGCACCGCGGCACACGTGCCGTCCGCCCACGGGTAGATCGGCGGCTCGGTCGACCACACGCAACGCACGTCGAGCTTCGCGATCTTCTTCGTCGTGCCGTGCGTGAAACCGTAATCGCGCCGCAGTTTCTTTCGCACCTGTCGCAGCAGCTCGTCACTGAACGCCTCGCCGAGGTCCCCCGTCTGAATCTTCGTGGCGTCGCGCTTCCCACCCGCCACGCCCACCGTCAGCACCCGCTTGCCGAGCGCCCGGCTCTCCGCAATCAGCAGCGCCTTGTTCGACATGCGGTCAATGGCATCCACGACATAATCAAACGGCGCGGCGAGCAACCGGTCCGCCGACGCCTTTGTGAAAAATTCCTGCACGGTCGTCACTTTACAGGCCGGGTTGATCGCCGCCACCCGCTCCGCCAGCACCGCGACCTTCGGCCGGCCAATCTGCCCGTCGAGCGCGGGCAACTGCCGGTTGATGTTGGTCACGCACACGTCGTCGAGATCCACCAGCGTCAGCGCGCCGATCCCGCTGCGGGCCAGCCCCTCCACCGTCCACGAACCCACGCCGCCGACGCCCACGACGCACACGTGCGCCGCCTGCAGCCGCGGCAGGGCCGCTGCCCCGTAGAGCCGCCCGATGCCGCCGAAGCGCTGGAGATAGTCCTCGTTCACGCCGGCACTCGTACCCCGCACCGCGCGCGGCGCCATCCCAAAAATTTTCCCCTCCCGCGCCACCTTTGTCCGCATATCTTGCCATTAGCATGCGCAGCCCAAAGCCATCCATTCCGTGATGACTACAGGGCGCCGGGGTTTGCAGCTTCTGAGTGCCTCCATCGGCCGCTAGCCTCCGGTCCATGCAGCGGCCCGTATCGGGCCACTCCCTCAACCATGCCATGAACGCGAAACCAGACCTCCAAGGGAAACGCGGCGCCGATCTCCTCCACGATCCGCTCCTCAACAAGGGCACCGCCTTCACCGAGGCGGAGCGTGACGCCCTCGGTCTGCGCGGACTCGTGCCGCCTCACGTCGCCACCCTGGAGTCCCAGACCGCCCGCGTGCTGGAGACCGTCCGCCGCAAGTCCACCGACCTCGAAAAATACATCTACCTCGTATCGCTGCAGGAGCGGAACGAGACGCTGTTCTACCGGCTCATCACGGACCACGTCGCCGAGATGATGCCGCTCATCTACACGCCCACCGTCGGCCTGGCCTGCCAGCGCTACGCCTTGATCTTCCGCCGCCCGCGCGGTCTCTACATCAGTCTGCGTTACCGCGGCAGCGTGAAGCAGGTGCTGCAAAACTGGGCCCACCGCGACGTCCGCATGATCGTCGTCACCGACGGCGAGCGCATCCTCGGCCTCGGCGACCTCGGCTCGAACGGCATGGGCATCCCCGTCGGCAAGCTTTCCCTCTACACCGCCTGCGCCGGCGTCCCGCCCGACCAGTGCCTGCCCGTCATGCTCGACGTCGGCACCGACAACGCGGCCATGCGCCAGGACCCGCATTACATCGGCACCAATCAGCCGCGCGAGCGCGGCCCGGCCTACGACGCGCTCATCGCGGAGTTCATCGCCGCCGTGCAGGAGGTCTTCCCCCGCGCCTGCCTCCAGTTCGAGGATTTCGGCAACGCCAACGCCTTCCGGCTCCTCCGCCAGTACCGCGACCGGATCTGCACGTTCAACGACGACATCCAGGGCACCGCCTCGGTCGCCCTCGCCGGCGTTTACTCGGCGTTGCGCCTCACCCAGGGCAAACTCGCGGACCAGCGTTTCCTTTTCCTCGGCGCCGGCGAGGCCGGCATCGGCATCGGCGAACTCATTGTCGAGGCCCTCAAGTCCGAGGGTGTCACCGAGGCCGCCGCCCGCCGCCAGTGCTGGTACGTGGAGGCAAACGGCCTTGTCGTGGCCGGCCGCACGGACCTCGCCGCCCACCAGAAACCCTTCGCCCATGACCACCCGGGCAGCGGCACGCTGCTGGGCGAAATCGAAACGCTGAAGCCCACCATGCTCATCGGCGTGTCCGGCACACCCGCGACCTTCACCGAGCCCGTAGTCCGCGCCATGGCGAAACTGAACGTCCTCCCGGTCATTTTTGCGCTCTCCAATCCCACCTCGCGGGCAGAGTGCACCGCGGAACAAGCCTACACCTGGACCGGTGGCCGGGTGGTGTTTGCCAGCGGCAGCCCGTTCCCGGATGTCACGCTCAACGGCCGGACGTTCTCTCCGGGCCAAAGCAACAATTCCTACGTTTTCCCCGGCGTCGGACTCGGCGTCATCGTCAGCCAGTCCCGCCGCGTGACCGACGAGATGTTTTTCGTCGCCGCCAAGGTGCTCGCGAGCCTCGTCACCGCGCAAGATCTCGCCGCCGGCCGGATCTTCCCCGCGCTGCAACGCATCCGGAAAGTCTCCGCCGCCATCGCCGTCGCCGTGGCCCGGGTTGCCTACGCGCGACAGCTCACCCCGGCGCCCGGCCCGGCAGACCTCCCGGCCCGCGTCCAGGCCGCGATGTACGAGCCCACCTACCGCAGCTATGTCTGAGCTCCTTCAGATCTGAACGGACATCGGCCCGGGATCCCGCGCAGGTCGGGGTTTACCCCGACATCTGCCGCGTGAGATCCGAAATGTCGGGCGTGAAGTCCGACCTACAAAATTGCCGCCACGGCCTCGATCGCCAGGCGGTTCCGCTGTTGGCCGTCGCCCCGAATTTCCACAAAGGGCAGGCGGCGTTGCTCCAGCGCTTCGCGCCAAAGCTGACAGCCCCGGGCGCGACCGGCGGCATCAGGAAAACTGCGCTGCGGATCGGGTACGAAGGGGATGTCGGTGTCGCACAGCAGCCAGAGCGCGACGCCCCGCGCCCGCTGCTCCGCTTCCGCCCGCACCCACGGCGGACAGGCCCCGGGAAACAGCACGTCGTCCCAGAGCGTGCACGTGATGAGATCGGTATCGAGGATCGCCAGCCTCCCAGCCTGGGCCACGGCGCGATCCTCGTTGGCCATTTGCCCGAGGGCGATCGTGCCGAGATCAGCCGCGGTAATCTTGCCGGCCTTCACGTCCCAGAACTCGCGCACAAACTCCGGCGCCCACGGGGCGCCGAAATGGGCCGCGAGATTCTGGGCCAGTGTCGTCTTGCCGGTGGACTCCGTGCCGAAGACCACGACGCGTTTGATATCCGGATTCATGGGTGGATCACGTTATCTCTAACGTGTTGGTTTGAGAAGACGCAGAAAGCGCGTTGGGGACAACACGCACCTCCTTCAGGCGGCTTACCCATTTGATTTCGCCTCCCGCATCGTCCGCGCCCACGCGCGCCAGCCCCACAGGGCCATCACCCAGAAGATCAGGTACAGCCCGCTCGTCAGCCGCAGGTCCTTAGCCCAGTACACGCCGATCGCGACCGTGTTCACGACCAGCCACGCGGGCCAGTTTTCAATGTTCTTCCGGGCCTGCAGCCATTGCGCGATCAGGCTGAAAACCAGGATGAACGCATCCCACCACGGCAGCGCTGCATCCGTCGTCCGGTGCATGAAAAATCCCCACGCCACCGTGAGCACCGCACCGGCCGCAATCCAGACTGCCACCGTCGCCCCCGCCAGCCGCGTGACGGAAAGCACCGCTTGGGCTGATTCCGGACGGTTTTTCCCGCCCTGCAGCCAGTGCCACCAGCCGTAGGCCTGAATGAGAAAAAACGCCGCCTGCAGGATCGTGTCGGAGTACAGTTTCGCGTCGAAAAACACCCACGCGTACACCGCCACCTGGACCAGGCCGACCGGCCAGCCCCAGATGTTCTGCCGGATCATCAGCCAGACGCCGATGACCCCGAGAACCGTGCCAATGATTTCCCCGCTGCTCATTTCCGTGATGTCATTGCGAGGCGCACCGCCACGAGGCAATCCCTCTGTCGCGTGCGTTTGTCATTGCGAGGCGCGCCCGGCGCGCCGTCGGGCTCCTCGCAATGACAATCAAGACTTCCTCCTCGCCTCCTCCGTGGCCTCTTTGTCCCCAATTGCCCTACGCCTCACTTCGTGTCCGCGACAAAGGCTTCCATTGCCTCGCGGGTGACCGCGTGGCGCGCCCCGCAGCGCGGGCAACGGATCTCGAGTTTTTCGCCGTCACCGAAGAGCACCCGCGGGTCCTGCCGCATCGTGGGCCCGAGCACCTCCAGCATCCGCGTCTGATTGCAGCCGCAGTGCCAGCGGCAAACGCGCTTCTCCATCAGCACGAGGGTCTCGGTCTTGCCCAGGTCGCGCACGGCGCTGGGTGTCAGTCCGCGCACCCAGGCCAGATCGGCATCGGGATGCTCGGAGATGAGGGCGAATTCCTCCTCGGCCAGCTGGAAATAGCGCGCCAGCCGCTGCTCGCTCTGATTGTAGAAATTCTCCGCCGCGACCAGCGGGTCGTGGCCCGCAAAGGTCACGGTGCTGCGCCGCTTCGGCTGTCCGCGGCGGACGACATCGGAGTAAAACAGGTTCTCCGGCAGCTCCTTCACGTCTTCCTCGAAGCTCTGGCCCGTCACCGTGCCGAGTTCGTTGTCCCCGGTGAGGAAGAGGTTCACCAGCGGGGACTGGCAGTTGATCGTCCACGCCGTGAGCTCGTTCCGCGGCCGGGAGGCGTTGTGCAGCACGAAGCCCGCAAGCGCGCGCTTGAACATCGCCGTCGCCTCGGTGGCTGGCTTCATCCGCTGCGCACCGAGGTGCAGGTAGTAGTCCACGTACAGCTCGCTGAGTTCGGCGCGGGCGAGCAGCACGTTGCGATTGCGCACGAAGTAGGTGCACACCTCCAGACCGAGGTCGGCATGGTTCGAGGGCGTGAGGTCGGACATGGACCACAGCGTCGCCGCAAATCGCGGAATGTAAAGCGACCCGGGCCCTTTCGCCCACGGAACACACGGACGACACGGAAAATAATTCCGACCGAGCCGCGCCCCGGAATGCCGTGTTTTCCTTGGGCGAAACGCAGGCTCACTTCCCCGCCGACAGGTGGTCCTTCAGCTTCTTCACCTTCGGCGCGATCACGAACTGGCAGTAGCCCGCGTCGGGGTTCTTGGCGAAATAGTCCTGATGGTACTCCTCCGCGGACCAGAACACCGCCAGCGGCACAATCTCGGTCGTGATGGGGTCGCGGAAGACCTTCGCCGCCTCGGCGCGCGACTTCTCGGCGGCGGCCTTCTGGGCCGCATCGGCATAGAGGATGATCGAGCGGTACTGCGGACCCATGTCATGACCCTGGCCGCCGACCTGCGTCGGGTTGTGGATGGACCAGAAGTAATCGATGACCGCATCGAGCGTCACGACCTTCGGGTCGAACTCCACCTTCACCACCTCGGCATGCCCCGTGGTGTGCGCGCAGATGTCCTCGTAGGTCGGATTGCGCTCCGCTCCGCCCGCGTAGCCACAGGTGACGTGGGTCACGCCGGGCAGGAGCTTGTAGGCGGCATCGGTGCACCAGAAGCAGCCGCCGCCGAGAACGATGGATTCGGTTTTAACCGGGGGAGTTTTGGCAGCGGTCATGGCGGAAAAGGAAAGCCCAAAGAGGGAAAGAAGCAAAGCGAGTCGTTTCATGCGGATATGAGCGGGGTGCCAGGTAATTATTCCCCGGCGCCGTTGGTCGTCACGGAGTAAAGGTTGAAAGCCACTACGCGCAACCCGGCCCGCTGGATTCGTTTCCCGCCATCCAGTCGGTCTACCCTCCATCTATCCCTTTCAATTCGCCGGCCTCCGCCCACCCAGCACCGGCACCTGCCAGACCGCGTACTCCTCCGGGTGGAGGATACTGGTGAGCATGGCGTCGAAATACGCGCGGACCTCCTCCTGGCTCCGCCCGGCTTGCTGGCTGATCACCCCGGTATAGCCGTCGCGCCACGCCTCGATGATCGCGGCGAACGTTTCACGCGGCACCCGCAGCGTGTCCACCGTCACATAGTCCACAGCCAGCTGCTCCAGCCCAAGGGCGCGCAACAGCGTCCACGTGCGCCGGCCAATGCGCTCGTCCACCCCCAGGCCCTTGCACGCCGCCGGCACCAGTTCCTGCCAGAGATGGTCGGGATCCAAGTGGCCCGGCATGAAATGTAGCATGCGGTAGTCCTCGCTCAGCACGTGCAGCCAGCCGCCCGGCCGGGCGATGCGCTTCATCTCCGCGAGCACGCGCTCGGGTTCGGGGATGGACTGGGTCACGTGGCGGCAGACGACGAGGTCAAAGCGTCCCGCCGGCAGCTCCAGCTCAAAGGCATCGCCCTGCTGGAACTGCACCCGCGGCGCCAGCGACGCATACCGGCCCCGCGCCAGCTCCACCGTGTGCGCCAGAATGTCGATGCCGACGATTTCCGCTTGGGGATACATCGCCGCCAGCCGCGAGGTGATTTCGCCACTGCCGCACCCGATGTCGGCGATGCGGCAGTCGGCCGGCAGGTGGTAGCGCGCAAACAGCGCCCGCTCCTGCGGCCAGATCGCATTCGCCTGCGCGGTCAGGTTGCGGATCATCGACTCGTCGGCCATCTGCTCGGCCTGGGGGTTGCGGTCTTGGCTCATGGCAGCGCCGAAATTGGTGCGCACAGGTCGAGCTGCCAAGAGCGGATACGTGCCGACCCATCGGGTTAAAAACCAATATTTACAGGAGGTAACGAAGGAAACTGAGGGAGAAAACGGACCTCGTTTTTACCCATGGCTCACTCCTGCTGAACCCGGATCGGTCCGTCAGACCAAATCCGGTCATGGATTTATCCGGACTCGCTCCCTGATCCGGCTGCATCCGCGATAAAATCACGAGGTTGGCTACATGCCGCTGTTCCCTCCGGTTTCCTCCAGTAAAACGGTTTATGGTCCACGATCCGAATCCGCTCGAATCAGCGGGGCGTTGCTGTTCCATCCAGCCTTCCCCCATGCCCGCCGCCTCCCCCGCTGCCGCCGCCCTGCAACTGCCGTTATTCTGGCACCCGGATCACAAGCCGGACGACAAAGACACCTACGTCGCCTTCCGCGGGGAGTTTGAACTGCCCGCCGGCGGCGAGGTTTCCTTCCAGCTCTTCGGCGCCTCCTGGTTCACCGGCTGGATTAATGGCAAATATTTCTGCGAGGGTCCGGCGCGCTTTCCCCACGCCTTCCCCGAGTTTCAAACCTACGTGGAAAAACTCGGTCCCGGCCGGCACGTGCTGGCGATCCAGGTCCGCCACCTCGGCGCCTCCACCCGCAGCCTGATGCCCATCGACCCGTTCCTCGGCTGCACCGCCCATGCCGGCGGCCGCGCGCTGCCGATCCGCTGGAAGTGCCTCCGGCTGGCGGGCTATGCGCCGGCCGTGCGCTTCATCAACTTCACGCTCGGTTTCATTGAGTGGTGTGACACCCGGGAAATTCCCGAATGGCAGCCCGTCGCGTTCGACGACCTGGCGTGGATCGCGCCCGTGCCCGTCACCCGGCCCCTCGGACCGCTCAAGCCGCTCCCCAGCGGCAACACCCACGCGATCCCCCACGACATCAAGCTCCTGGCCGCCGGCGAATTCGTCGAACGTTTCGCCTATGACCGCGACGACCCGCCCGCGCGGTTCTACCTGCGCGACCTTGCGCCCAAGGAGCAGCCCCCGCAGGGCTTCTGGCGCCGCTACGACCTCGGCCGCGTGCGCCTGATGCGTCCGCGCTTCGAGCTCGATCTGCCCGCCGGCACCATCATCGAGTTCGCCTACTGCGAGTCGCTCATCGAGGGCCGCGTGAATCCGTGGATCACTCTGTCCACGAGTTCGTCCTGCAACATGGACCACTACGTCGCGCGCGGTGGCCGGCAGGAATTTTTCCCGCTCACGCCCCGCGGCGGCCGGTTTATCGAGCTGCACATTTTCGCGCCCGCCAGCGTGGTGAAGTTCCACCGCGAGAGCGTGCTGGAGCGCGTGTACTACGACGCGGCCGCCGGGTCGCTCCGCACGGGCGACGCCCTGCTGGACCAGATCTGGTCCGTCGGCGTCGAGACGCACCGCGCCTGCGCCGAGGACGCGCTCACCGACTGCCCCACCCGCGAACGCGCCCAGTGGGCCGGCGACGTGGTCACCGTCGGCATGGACATTGCGGCCGTGGCGTTCTCCGACCTGCGCATGTGCCGCCGCGGCCTCGTGCAATGCGCGCAATGTGCCCGCGAGGACGGCCTCGTGGCCGGGCTCTGCCCCGGCGACTGCGGTTACCTCACCACCTACGCCGCGCAGTGGATCACTGCGTGTCTGCATTATTGGGAACTGACCGGCGACCGCGCGCTACTCGAGGAGATGTTCGCGCACGCCGAGGGCAATGCCGGCGCCTTCGAGAAGAACCTCACGCCCGACGGCCTGAAGGACGACATGGGCTGGGGCTTCGTGGACTGGGGTTACGTGCGCAACCCCGGCCCGAGCGACATGGCCGTGAACCTGCACGTCCTCGCCGCCATCCGCGACATGACCCGCTGGTGCACGGCGCTCGACCACGCCGACCGCGCCGCCAAGCACCAGGCGCTGGCGGACCGGCTGGAAGCGATCATCGCGCGCTACTTCGCCGGGGAACTCGCCACCGGCGGCGACCACTGGGCGCGCATCGGTTATCACCGCGCGGCGCTCGGACTGCGCCTGGGCTTCTTCGACGCCGCGCAGGCGAAAGCCGGTCGCGCGTTCCTGAAGGAACACATGCTGCGCTGTTTCCCCAACAATCCCGCCGCGCCGCGGCTCAGCGATCCCGCCGCGAACAACCCGCAGCTCATCACCCCCTACTTCGGGCACTTCGCGCTGCCGGAGCTCATTGAGCATGGGGACATGGATTTTGTGCTCGGCCAGTACCGCACCTGCTGGGGCTGGTCGCTCGGCGACGGTCGCACCACGTGGCTCGAGGTCTTCGACACGCGCTGGAGCCACTGCCACCAGTGGGCCGGCTGCCCGACGTGGCAGCTGTCGCGCGCCCTCCTCGGTCTCCGCCCGCGCTTCAACCTCGGCGCGATGAACTTCGACGTCTCCCTGGCCACCGGTTCGCTGACCAAGGTCTCCGGCCAGGTCCCCGTCGCCGGCACGAATCACGTCCTCCAGATCGCCTGGACCAAGGACGCCGCCGGCCTGCACTACACGCTGGAGAGTCCCGTGCCGCTCACGCTGCACCTCGATGCCTCTCTTACGGACGGCAAGCCGCTGACCGTGAAAGTCGACCGCTCGTTCGCTGCCACGTGGGCGGTCGCCGCGTGCAGCTGACCAGATATTTCACGCAGAAGCGCAGAGCCGCTGAGGTTGCTGCCAGGTGCGGCCGCCAAACTCCGCGGCTCTGCGCCTCTGCGTGAGACCCCGAGTCCTTACCGCGCCAACTTCCGGTACTTGATCCGGTGGGGCTGGTCCGCCTCCTTGCCCTTCCGGCGGCGGAAATCCTCAAGGTAACTCGAGTAATTGCCGTTGAACCAGTGGACGTAGCTGTCGCCCTCGAACGCGAGGATGTGCGTCGCCACGCGGTCGAGGAACCAGCGGTCGTGTGACACCACCACCGCGCAGCCGGCGAAATTCTCGAGGCCTTCCTCGAGGGCGCGGATCGAGTTCACGTCAAGGTCGTTGGTCGGTTCGTCGAGCAGGATGAGGTTCGCCCCGCTCTTCAGCAGCCGCGCCAGGTGCACGCGGTTGCGTTCGCCACCGGAAAGCACGCCCACCTTCTTGCTCTGGTCCACGCCCGTGAAGCCAAACTGCGCGCAATAGGCACGGCTGTTGATCTCCCGGCCGGCCAGCCGCATGATTTCTTCCCCGCCGCTGATCGCCTGCCAGATGGTTTCTTTGTCGGGCAGCGCGTCGCGCGACTGGTCCACGTGGGCAATCTTCACCGTCTCGCCCACGCGCAGGCTGCCGGCCGTGGCCTTCTCCGCGCCCACGATCAACCGGAACAGCGTGGTCTTGCCCGCGCCGTTGGGGCCGATCACGCCGACGATGCCGCCGGGCGGCAGCGAGAAATTCACGTTTTCGAAGAGCAGGTTGTCGCCGTAGCTCATCGTCAGGTCCTTGGCCTCCACGACGAGCGCGCCGAGCCGCGGGCCGGGCGGGATGAGCAGCTCAAACTCCTTCTCCCGCTCCGCGACGTTCTGCTTCAGCATGTTTTCGTAGGCGCTGATGCGCGCCTGCGATTTCGCCACGCGGGCCTTCGCCGACTGGCGGATCCACGCGAGTTCGCGCGCCATCGCCTTCTGCCGGCGGTCCTCCGTGCGCTGCTCAACGCCCAGCCGGGCCTGCTTCTGCTCGAGCCAGGAGGAGTAATTGCCCTTCCACGGAATCCCGTGCCCGTGCGCCAGCTCGAGGATCCACTGCGCAACGTTATCCAGGAAATAGCGGTCGTGCGTTACCGCGATGACCGTGCCCTCGTAGCGCGCAAGATGCTGCTCGAGCCACTGCACGCTCTCGGCATCAAGGTGGTTGGTCGGCTCATCGAGCAGCAGGATGGACGGCTTCTGCAACAGCAGCCGCGCCAGGGCCACGCGCCGGCGCTCGCCGCCGGAAAGTTTTTCCACCGGCTGGTCGCCGGGCGGGCAGCGCAGGGCATCCATCGCCATCTCCACCTGCGGGCCGACATCCCACGCGCCCAGCGCGTCGATCTTCTCCTGCAGTGCCCCCTGCTTATCGCTGATCTTGGCCTTTTCCGCGTCATCGGTCGCGGCGCTGAGTTCGTCCCAGGTCGCATCGTAGGCCGTGGTGAGATCGGTGAGGTGTTTTACGCCCTCCTCCACGCAGGCGCGGACGGTCGAGCCCGGCGTGAGGTGCGGCTCCTGTTCGAGGAAACCGATGGGATAGCCGGGCTCGAAGTGCACCCGGCCGTCAATGTCGGTGTCGCGCCCGGCAAGGATGCGCAGCAGCGAGGACTTGCCGGAGCCGTTGAGGCCGAGCACGCCGATCTTCGCGCCGTAATAAAACGACAGGGAGATGTCGCGGAGGATTTCCTTGCGCTCGATCTTCTTCGAGACGCCCAGCATCGAGAAGATGATCTTCGGCTCGTCGGGTTTGGCCATGCCCCCACTCAAGCGCCCCCGGGTCACGCCGCAAGCCCCGCCACACCGGGTGGCTTGCCAGTACGGGGTGGACTTGATGATGATGCGGGCTTGAGCGCACCCACCCCCGCCCCGGGCGCCGACCGCGCCTTCCTCGGCCATCCCCGCGGCCTCGGCTTCCTTGCCTTCACCGAGGCGTGGGAGCGGTTTTCATACTACGGCATGCAGACGCTGCTTGTGCTCTACATGACGCGGCAGCTGCTGTTGCCGGGACACGTCGAGCGCGTCGCCGGCTTCGATTGGTTCCGCCCCATCGTGGCGCGCATTTACGGTGACGGTGGGCCGATGTCCACCATCGCCCTCGCCTCGGCCATTTTCGGGGTCTACACGAGTCTGGTCTACCTGACGCCCATCGCCGGCGGATTCATCGCGGACCGCTGGCTGGGGCGGACGCGCACGATCACCCTCGGCGCGTTGTTGATGACCGCGGGCCACTTTCTCATGGCTTTCGACGGCTCCTTTCTCCTCGCGTTGCTCTGCCTGCTGGCGGGCGTCGGCTGCTTCAAGGGCAACCTTGCCAGCCAGATTGGTGCGCTCTACGCGCCGGGGGATTTGCGCCGCGCCGATGCGTTCCAGATCTATTACCTGTTCATCAATGCCGCGGTCATCATCGCCCCGCTGGTGACGGGCACCCTCGGTGAAAAAATGGGCTGGCACTACGGTTTCGGGGCCGCCGGCGTCGGCATGATCCTCGGCCTGATCATCTATCGCTCCGGCAAAAAGTGGCTGCCCGCCGAGCCCACGCGCGGCCAAACCGCCTCCACCCCGCGCGCGCCGCTCACCCGGGATGAGAAGAAAGCCACCTTCCTGCTCATCGCGCTGGTGCCGGTGCTGGCGCTGGGCGCCGTGGGCAACCAGCAGATTTTCAACGCCTACATGCTCTGGGTGCCGGACCACGTCAGCCTGGTCTTTTTCGGCCGGACGATGCCCACCACCTGGCTGATCACGCTGGACGCCGTGGTGAGCGTCTCCTGCCTGGTCCTGGCTGTGGGTTTTTGGCGGCTCTGGGCGAAACGCTTTCCGGAGCCCAGCGAGGTCAACAAAATCACCCTCGGCCTGGCGCTCTGCACGGCGGCCATGGGCTGCCTCGCGATGGCGGGCGTGAGTTCCGCCTCCGGCCAGAAGGCCGGCATCGGCTGGGTGCTCGGCTTCGAGCTGCTGAACAGCATGGGCTTCGCGAACATCTTCCCCGTCGGCCTCGCCCTCTACGCGCGGGCCTCACCCAAGGCGATCATAGGCACGATGGTCGGCGTCTACATGCTGCATCTTTTTCTCTGCAACAACCTGGTCGGCAAGCTGGGCGGTCTAATCGAGCACATGTCGGGCACGAATTTCTGGCTGCTGCATGCCGGCCTCGTCGGTGCGTCCTGCGCGGCGATGTTCCTCGCCGCCCGGCTGGGCGGGCACCTCCTGAACCCGACCGGCCCCGCGGATCGATCCGCCGCGTGACGCGCGGGTCAGGGCTGGGACAACACTTCCAGCCGCGCCAGGAACGCCAGCGCCGCGCCCCGGTCCGCGCCGCACATTTCCTCGGTTGGCCGCAGGCTCGCGCAGAACGCGGGCCGCTCCGGTTGCCCGAACAGGGCGCAGCGATAATCGTCCCGGAGCTGCACGCAGGGAATACCCGCGGGCTTGCCGTGCGGCATGCCAGGGATTGGCGAGGTGATCGAGGGCGCGATGCAGCACGCCCCGCAGCCGGTCCGGCAGTCCATGTTATTGCAGGTTGAGGAACACGCGCGGGCCCTTGTTCTGTTTGGCTGGGTCCGTGCTCTGGCTCAGGAACAGGCGGTCGGCGCCGATGTGACCGACATTGATCAACTGGTCGCGCACCCGCTGGGCCCGCGCGCTGGCGAGCGCGCGCAGGTCGTTGTCATCCACGGTCATCGTCTCCGCGAGCCGGCCGGTCATTTCCTCCAGCGGCAACCCGGCCTCCGCCGCGGCGGTCAGGGCCTGCTCGCGGTCGGACGCGCGCTGGGCCTCGGCCTTCTTCGCCGCGCTCTTTTCGCGCTGCTCCGCAAAGGTGACGAGCTTGACGACGCGCTTGAACAAGCCAGGCGGCGGGGGTGGCGGCGGGGCGGCCACGACCGGGGCCTCGGCCAGCGGGGCGCCGAATTTCGTGCCGGGCGGAAATTTCTCGTTGAAGAGCTGCTTCACCATCGCGGCGTTTTCCTCGGGCGAAATGACCAGCTGGTCCGGCGGCGCAATGTTCGGGTTGGCCGCATGCTGCGTCTCCCAGATCTTGCGGCGGACCGCAGCGGCGAGCTTCCACCGCTTCAGCGCATAAGCATCGGCCGTGGCGTCGTAGCTGCCCTCGATCCCCAGGCTGAGCGCGGGGCGGTTCGTGAGCGCCTTGATGAGGGTGTCGAGCTTCGGCAGCTCCGCCGGTTGCAGCCGGCTTTCGCCGGGCACAAAATCCTGAAAGGCCAGCTCATCGCCGCCGCCGCCGAACATCGAGCCGAGCAGCGAAAACGGCGACGTCGCCGCCTTCAGGAGGAGGTTGCCCATCACGCGCATCACCATCTTGCCGTAGCGGAAATTCGGGTCGTCGAGGCTGCCCTGTACCGGGAAATCAATGATGATCCTGCCGTCGGTGTCCTTCAGCAGCGCCACCCCCAGCCGTACAGGCAGGCTCGTCGCCTCCGGGCTGTTCGTCGCCGCGCCAAAGGTGAACTGGTTCAGCGTGATGACATTCGCCGCGTCGAGCTTCCGGTCCACGATCGTGACCTTCACATCCACGACCAGCTGGCCGCGCGCCAGTTCGAAGCCGGCGAACTTACCCGCGTAGGGGCTCGCGGGCAGCAGGTCCACGTTCTTAAAATCAACCTTGAGGTCGATCGCGCGCACCGCGCCGAACGGGTCGAGCTTGCCGGTGATCGCCACCGGGCCGGTGCCATCCACGGTCCCGTGCAGGTCCACGTCGGCCCTGGCGAGGTTCTCCGATGACAGCCCGGCGACCGTGCCGCCGAACTGCGTGATCGCCATCCGCACGTGCGGCTCGACCGCCCGGTCTTCAAAGCTGAAGTCACCGCCCGCAATGACTACGCGGCCCACCTCCACCTTGGGTCGCACCGCGGCCGGAGCCGGGCTGGCCGCGGGAAGTGCGGCTTGCGGTGGCGCTGCCTCCGTTGACGCGAGGGCCGGCGCCAGCGCTACGGTCGGCGCGAGGGGTTTGGCCACCGCCAGAAGGTTGATGTGCTTGTCGGCCTCCTTCAGGAGAACGAGGTAGGGCTTGTCCTTCTCGCCGTTGATGATGATCCGCGCGTAAGGCGCCGTGATGGCGACCTCGTCAAGCGACACCGCCAGTTGCGGACGGGTGGCGGCCTTGAGATTTTTGAGCGTGAGTGAGCCAAAGCCTGCCAGATCCTCGTTGAGGAGACCGTCGACGAGACCGAACTTTTCCACCGTCACATCACCCGCCAGCGCGATCACCGGCAGGCCGCCGCCCGCGGGCAGCGCGGCGTGGACGGTGTTCGTGGTGGTGACGGTGCCCTGCGTGATGCGGGCGTTGACGAATTGCTCGAGATATGGGCTGAGGGGCAGGATCGCGAGGCCGGTCACCTCGCTCTTCAGGTCGGCGGTCAGTTCCGGCCGGAGCGTCACGCTGCCGGACACCGCCACGGTGCCCTGTGGCGCCCACGTGAAGGACGCCGCCACCGGGATGACGGCCCCGTCGGCCAGCGTGGCGTTCTTCACCTCAACCGCGAGGTTGCTGAGCAAAAGCTGCGCGGGCTGGGGCGTGCCCAAATCGGTGACCTCAATCGTGAGGCCCTCCACAGTGACGAGCTTGACCAGGGCATCCGGGAGCTTGGCGGGCGCCGCTGGGCCGGCCGCGGCAGCCGCGGCCGAGGGCGCGGCCGGGGTCGGTGCGTGCAGCATGTTCAACAAATTGATCGATCCGTCCTTCTCGTGCCGGACACCGATCCGGCCGCCGGCGAACGAAACGCTGCCTACCGTGGCCTTGAGCGCGATCGCGTCGGCCTCCATGCCCGTGACATCAACCACCGGCAGCTCCACCGCGGCCGGGCCGTTCGCCCGCTCGCTGATTTTCAGGCCGCGGAGGTGCACTTCGCCACCCGCGAGTTTCAAGGTGAGGCGCTGCTGGATGAAGGACGCCTCGTATTGCCCGCTCACCGTCAGCTGCCCGTCGGTCAGGTCGGCCACGACCCGGTCCTCCAGGTAAGGTGTGTATTTCGCGAGAATGAGATGCTCGATGGAGAACTTGCCGTGCGATTCAAGCGGATCGGCGGCCAGCGTGCCGGACCAAGTGAATTTCTCGCCCGCTTCCGTGGTTGCCGCGAACTGGTAGGGCGCGCCGCTCGCACCCACTGTGCGGAACTGGGACACGGCAAAGGTCACCGGGCCCAGCACGGTCGCAAACGGCTTGGCCCGGGACAGGTCCTTGAATTCCAGGCGGGCGGAATTCACCTTGAGGCGGCCCACCCGGATCGGACGCAGCGGCTTCGGCGGCGGCGCGCCGGGCGTGACGGCGGCGAGCGCGGTCACCTTGGCGATCACGTCGGAAAAGTTCAGCGCGCCGTTGGGGAGGATCTCGACGCCGAGGTGGGCACCATCGAGTTCGATGTCACTGAGCACCCATTCCCCTAACATCGAGCCGAGGACGTCCACGTTCACATACAGGCGATCCCAGCCGAGGAAGGAGCCGGTGCCGTCCTTAAGCTCGATGTTGAGCTGTTCGATCGTAATCGAGACCGCGTAGGGATTCATCCGGATCTTCCCGATGGTCACCTTGCGGCCCAGCTCGGCGGAAATGCGCTGCTCCGCCTGCGCCTTGACGATGGGTGGCAGGATAAAAAATCCGGTCACGGTAAACACCCCGAAAAACGCGATGCCCGCAATCAACCAGCGGCGGCGGCGAGGCGTGAGCTCCATACCCTGAAGTCTACAGGCGGCAGTCGGGGCGGCAACCCCGCAGCACAAAAATTACTTCAGCGCGGCCAGTACTTTCCGCACCTGCGCGGCGTGGTCCGCGGTGTCCACTTTCTCCATCACGGCGAGCACCGTGCCATCGCGGTCCAGCACATAGGCGGCGCGCGCCGGGCCGCGGAACTTCCGGCCGTACATCGACTTCTCGACCACCGAGTCCGCCGCTTGGGCGAACAAATCCTCCGGGTCACTCGCCAGCGGATAGCTGATCTTCTTCTTCGCCGCATATTTCGCATGCGAGCCGCAGGTGTCGCGACTGACCGCGACGAGATTGTACCCGGCGCGGTCAAATTCCGCCGCATGCGCCGCCAGACTGTCATTCTGGCGGTCGCAGCCCGGGGTATTATTACGCATGTAAACCGAAACAATGGTGCGACGGGTGAGCAGCTCGGCCAGGGCCACGGTCCCGGCTTCGCCGTCACGGAAGACCTTGAGCTGGAGTCGGGTATCCATCATTTGGCCGGCGGAAATCATGCTCCAGCAATGAGCCCGGCGGCCCCGGCAGGTCAAGTCGGGCGACGCTGGCTACTATCGTGACATCGGGCCGCACGGGCTTTGACGTGGACCGATTAATGCCCCAACGTCCGCCACGAATGAAACCGGTCAAGGTCCCCGCTCTGGAGCTTTTTCTGCACGAGATGATCCCGCTCGCGAAGGCGATGGGCGTCGGCGTGGAGGTCAGCGATGATCGCGCGCTGGTCCTGACCGCCCCCAAGGAGCAGAACAAGAATTCACTCAACACCGCCTTTGGCGGCAGCCTCGTTTCCCTCGCCACCCTCGCCGGCTACGGCGTCGTCTGGGAACTGATGCGCAATGAAAAGGGCGCCGACAAACCCATCTGGCACATCGTCGTGAAAGAAAGCCGCGCGGCCTACCGCCGGCCCGTCATCGGTGACCTGCGCGCCATCTGCGAGCGTCCCGCCCAGGCGGCCATCGCGGAGTTCAAGGAGGCCCTCAACCGTTACGGCAAGGCCAAGCTGAAGCTCAAGGCCTCCGTGGTCGAGGACGGCGCCGTCGCCGTGGATGTGACCGCGGCGTTTGTCGTCACGCGCTAAGCGCCGGCGAAACCAGCGGTTGGCGATGGGGCCGTTTCACCGCTAGGGCGAGGCAGCAAGCTTGCCCCACTCGCGCATCCCCTATCGCCCATCACCCATCACCCGACCGCCGCTGCGCGGCGGTCAGATATGCTTCGAATCCGCCTCGTCCTTCTTGACGTAGCCGGACTCCTGCCGCTGGTGGTTCACCGCGTTCTTCTTGAGGTAGGCCTGGTAGACATCGTCGGCCGTCATGCCGAGCGTCTGTGCCAGTGAGACCAGAAAGTGAAACAGGTCCACGACCTCGACCTTCGCGTTTTGCTCATCGAACTTCTGGTACTTCGCCCACCATTTCCAGGGCACGCTGTCGATGAGCTCGGCCGTCTCCTGCTGCATGGCGCGGGTGTAATTGAGGATCCACTTGGCCTTTTCCTCGTCGGTCGGGGGCGGCAGGCTCACGCCAATCCGGGCATTTAAGGCGTCCTGCATGCGGAAGATTTCCTCGAGTTTGTCCATGATGGGCGAGGCTGCGAAGCCGGCCCGGCTCTGGCAAGCCCGCCTTGGTGCGTAAGTTGCGTGCCCAGCCTTAATTTGAAGTTGCCCCCGGTGGGCGGTTGGGCGACTTTGAGCCCTTCACGCCCGCGTCGAGCCGCAGTTTCTGCGCTCCGTAGGCTCTCATCAACACATCCGTTCTGCCGCTTTGCGGCATGAGCGTTCAGGAAAGAAAAAACACATGTCAGATCCAGTATCGTCCGGCGACCCCCTCGGGGCTTCCGCCGCGACCGCCGCTTCGGCCTCCCCGGCCGCCGGCACAACCGCGCCGATCGGTTCGTTCGGCACCGCCAAGGGCTCCGGCCTCCTGCGCGGCAAACGACCCACGCCCGCCGCGGCTTCCGCCGCCCCGTCCGCCGCTGCCAGCGGCTATCAACCCAGCACCATCGAGGTCCTCCGGCCTGCGAGTGAGTATAAGAACCCGTTCACGGGCGAGACGTCCGTGCCCACGCCAGTCACCAACGAGCCTGCGCCCCAGGCCGCTCCCTTGCCCTCCGTAGCTTCCGCGAAGGAGAGTGCTCCGGCCCCGGTCGTCGTGATCGAGCGCGCGCCCGTCACCGCCCCGACCCCCGTGATTCAGCCGGTCGTGGCCTCGGCCCCGGCTACCGCTGCGGCCTCGACCTCCGAGTCCGAACTGTTCCCGTTCTCGCCGACTTCGGCGCCAGAGCGGAAACCCGCCGCACCCGCCGCGAAGGTCGAGCTCAACATCCTCCCCACCGAGGAAGTGAAGCGTCCGGCCGTCAGCTGGGGTGAAAACGCCTCCAGCCACAATGGCGACCGCCGTGACGAGCGCCCGACGTTCAGTCCCGGCCGCCGCGAAGGCCGCGAGCCCCGTCCGGTCGAGCCGCGTGAACCGCGCCGCGAACCCGCCGCGGGCGGCGCACGCCCCGAGCGCAGCTCCTTCCCTCGCGACGGTCAGCGTAACGGCCAGCGCGATTTTTCGCGCTCCGAGCGCCCCGCCGCTGCCGCCCCCGCAAAAAAGTCCGGCGGCTTCTTCGGCTGGCTCAAAAGCCTCTTCGCCGAGAAACCCGCCGCGACCGAGACCCGGACCGACGGACGCGGTGAGCGCACCGAACTTGGCCGCGACGGCCAGCCCCGGCACAACCGCCGCCGCCACCGCGGCGGACGCGGCCGGGGTGGTGACAACCGTGGCCCGCGCGAACAGCCGCGTGATCCCCGGGATGAACCGTCGTCCCAGGGCGGTGAACATCAGGGCGAACACCGTCACGAGGGTGGCGGCGGTCGCCGCGGCGGCCGCGGCCGCAACCGCGATGATCGCGGCGGTCCCCGTCCCGAGGGCCAGCAGGGCGGCGGCGCGATCTAAGCGCCCCACCCGTTCTCCTCATTCCAAGGCGCCCGCTCACCGCGGGCGCCTTTTTTGCGTCCGTTCGGAATTCAGATCATAAGTCCGATACGTCCTATCTCCTCCCGCGCTCGGGAAAAGAATTGCTGCCGCTCTCACCCCCGCCTCACGGTGGTTCAGGATTTTCGGATTCAGGCTTTCCACTTTCACCTTTCCGTCTTCAACCTCCTTTTCATGCCCGATCTCATCGTCAACGGCGGCAAAGCCCTCTCCGGCACCATCACGCCGTCGGGGAACAAGAACTCCGCGCTGCCCATCCTCTGCGCCACGCTCCTGACCGACGCGCCCGTGCGGCTGCTGAACGTCCCGGCGATCACCGACGTCGACAAGCTCGTCTCGTTTTTCTCCGAGCAGGGCTCGCGCATCACCTGGGACAAGGCCACGGGCACAATGACGCTCGACCACTCGTCCTTCGACGGCGACCGCCTGCAGGGCGAACTGCCGTCCGGCATGCGCTCGTCCGTACTGCTGTTCGCCCCGCTGCTCCAGCGCCTCAAGAAGATCGCCATCCCGACCAACGCGAAGGGCTGCTCCCTCGGCATCCGGGAACTCGACCCGCACCTCGAGATCCTCGAAAAGCTCGGCGCCCGGATTTCCCACCGCAAGTCGCTGACGATGACGCTCAAGGATCGCTTCCAGGGCGCCCGCCACTGGCCGGACTACATGTCCGTCACCGCGACGGAAAATTTCGTCATGGCCGCCGCCCTCGCCGAGGGTACCTCCGTCATCATCAACGCCGCCAGCGAGCCGCACGTGCAGGACCTCTGCGCCGTCCTCGTCGGCATGGGCGCGAAAATCTCCGGCCTCGGCACCAGCCAGCTCACCGTCGAAGGCGTCAAGCGCCTCAAGGGCGGCACGTTCACCATCAACACCGACTACCACGAGGTCGTGACCTTTCTCGCCCTCGGCGCCATCACCGGCGGCGAGGTCCGGGTGCGCCACTCGCTGCCGCACCACTTCGACCTCATCACGCGCTCGTTCGAAAAGCTCGGCGTCGTCATCGAGCACCAGGGCGACACCGCCATCGTCCGCCGCGGCCAGAAACTCGTCATCGAGTCGCCCTACACGAGCAACCTCCTCCCGAAGATCGAGGCCGCGCCGTGGCCTTATTTCCCGGTGGACCTGCTGCCGTGCATGATCGCGCTGTCGGTCCGCGCGAAGGGCGCCATCCAGTTCTGGAACAAGGTGTACGAGGGCGGCTTCACCTGGATCCCCGAGCTCTCGAAGTTCGGCGCGCATGTCGTCGTGAGCGACCCGCACCGGATCATTGTCTTCGGTGACCGCCCCCTGCGTCCCGCCACCGTGGACGCCCCCTACATCATCCGCGCCGCCGTCGCCCTCTACATGGTCGCCGCCAGCATCCCGGGCCGTTCCGTCGTGAAGAACGCCGACACCATCAAGCGCGCCCACCCGAATTTCGTCGAAAACCTCCGCAGCCTCGGCGCCGAGGTGGAGTGGAAGTGAGTGGATTTCGATCTTCGAATCTCGATTTTCGATTGTTAACCCGCGCAGCTGAGCCCCCGTCGTCGTCATGAGCCAATTGAAAATCGAGCATCAAAAATCGAAGCCGTCGCCGGCCGCGCCGGCCACCGGCCTGGGCTTCATCAGTACCGCGCTCTCCGCGCCGCTCTCGCCGGCCGAGGCCGCGCTGCGGCCGCTCTCCTTCTCCGATTTCACCGGCCAGCTGAAGACCGTCGAGCGCCTGCAGGTCATGGTGGGCGCCGCAAAGAAGCGCGGCGAGGCGCTCAACCACATCCTCTTCTCCGGCCCGCCTGGGCTCGGCAAGACCACCCTCGCCTTCATCCTCGGCCACGAGCTGGGCAAGAGCGTCCGCGTCACTTCCGGCCCCGTCATCGAGAAAGCCGGCGACCTCGCCGGCCTGCTCACCAGCCTCGAGGAGGGCGACATTCTGTTCATTGACGAGATCCACCGCATCCCGAAGACCGTCGAGGAGTATCTCTACTCCGCGATGGAGGACTTCCGGCTGGACATCATGATCGACCAGGGCCCCAACGCCCGCAGCGTCCGCCTCTCAATCCCGCGTTTTACGCTCATCGGCGCCACCACCCGCAGCGGTCTGCTCACCGCGCCGCTCCGCTCGCGTTTCACCCTGCAGACCCGCCTCGATTACTACGATCATCCGACGCTCGAGGGCATCGTCCGCCGCAGCTGCGGCCTGCTCAAGGTCAAGATCGACGACGACGGGGCGAAGGAAATCGCCACCCGCGCCCGCGGCACGCCGCGCGTGGCCAACAATCTCATCAACTTCGTCCGCGACTTCGCGCAGGAGCGCGCGAAGGGGATCATCACCCAGCCCGTCGCCGCCGCCGCGCTCGAACTGCTCGAGATTGACGCCGCCGGGCTCGACGAGATGGACAAGCGCATGTTGCGCGTGATGGCCGAGAACTACGGCGGCAAACCCGTCGGCATGAGCACGATCGCCGTCGCCGTCGGCGAGGAAGCCGAGACGCTCGAGGAAGTCCATGAGCCCTTCCTGATTCAGGAAGGCTACCTTCAGCGCACTCCCCAGGGCCGCCTCCTCACCGCCAAGGGGTACGCCGCCGTCGGCCTCAAGCCCCTCGGCGGCGACCAAGGGTCGCTCCTGTAGGTCAGAGCTTGAGCGTGATTTCCTTGCCCTGCGCCGACGAGGCGTAGATCGCCTCGAGGATGCCGATGACCTTGATCGTCTCGGTCCATGGCACCGGCGAGGGCTTGCCGTTCTGCACGCAGTCCACAAACGCCGCGATCTCGTTCCAATGCGGGTGCGGCACGGACACCGGGCTCTTCAGCGTGCCCTGCGCGAACGCGCCGTTCGTCACCGTCGCGAAGTCCGCGCTCGGCCATTTCAGGCCGCCTTTTTTGCCGAAAATCTGGGCGAGCAGCTCCTCATCCTCGACCTGGTGGCACATCCACGCGGCCTCGAGGAGGAGCGTGGCGCCGTTGTCAAAGTGCACGATGCCCGTGGCGAAATCCTCCACGGTGTAACGCTCGCGGTCCCACTCGCCCCACTGGTTGGGCATGTCGTGGCCCTTGGCGAAGACGGTCTTCGCGGTGCCGGACACGCGCACGGGTTTCGGGAAATCCATCAGCCACAGGCAGAGGTCGAGCGCGTGCACGCCGATATCCATGCACGGGCCGCCGCCGGCGAGCTTCGCGTCGATGAAACCCGGGGCGGGCGGCAGCCAGGCGCGGCGCATCGCGCGGACGCGGGCGTGGTAGGCCTCGCCCAGGTTGCCGCCGTCGACCCAGGCCTTCGCCGCCACCGCGCTCGAGGTGAAACGCTGGTGCTGCGCGGTCATGAGCTTGAGCTTGTTCTGGTCCGCCAGCTGGCCCATCTCGCGCACCTCCGCGGTCGAGACCGCCAGGGGTTTTTCGCAAATGACGTTCACCCCGGCACCCAGCGCGGCGAGGGCGGCGGGCGTGTGCACCTTGTTCGGCGTGCAGATATCCACCGCATCGAGATCAAGCTTCAGCAGGTCGCGGTAGTCGGAGAAGGTCTTCACCCCGCCCGCGGCCGCCGCGGCCTTGGCCGCCGTGGTCTCCGAAACGTCGGCGATGCCGACGATTTCGACGTCCGGAAGATTCTTCCAGCCGGGGATATGGACGGCCTGGGCAATGCCGCCGCCGCCGATGAGCCCAACGCGAAATTTACGGGATTTCATAATTTAAGCGGGCCAAGCGAGCCCGACCGCGGCGTCCGCGACAATCCCAAACCGGCCGGGGGCACGATCAGAAACGCCCCGCTAGTCCCTCAGACCCGGCTTGAACCGCCAACTACAGGTCACCCAGCTGCGGCCGGAGGATGATTTCCTCCACCACCGTGCGGCGCGACAGCCGGTAGATGTCCAGAAATGCCTGCGCCACGTCCTCGGCCGGCATCATCCGCGTCTCGGACACGCCGCTGCCTATCCACGACGGCGACGCCGTCGCCCCGGGATAAACGCAGCAGACCCGCACGCCCTTGTCCTTCAGCTCAGCGCGCATGACCTTCGACAGCCCGGTGAGGCCGAATTTGGCGGAACTGTACCCCGTGCCGCCCGGGTAGGCGCTCAGTCCGGCGATCGAGCCCATGTTAAACACATCGCCGCGGCCGCGCTTGATCATCGCGGGCAGGAACGCCCGGGAGACGAGGAACACGCTGCGCAGGTTGGCCGCGATCTGCTGGTCAAACTCCGCCACGCTCATCGCGATCAGCGGCGCGCTGGCAAACTTGCCGGCGTTGTTGATGAGTACGTCCACGGTGCCGAAACGCTTGGCCACGGCCTTCGCCATCGCCGCGACCGAGGCCTCGTCGGCCACGTCACAGGGGAAGATCTCCACGGTGGCACCGAGCTTCGCGCAGCCGCGGGCCACGGTGCCCAGATTCCGGGCATTGCGCGCGACGAGCGCGAGCCGCACGCCCTTGATTTGCCGGGCAAAGACCTTGGCAATGGCCTCGCCAATGCCTTGGGAGGAGCCGGTAACAAGAACGACAGGTTTCATGATTTTAGCGCGGAAGCGCGGAGGAGCGGGAAAATCTGGAGCAAGAAATGACTTTTCAGCGTCTCCGCACCTCCGCGCCTCCGCGATAAAAAACTCCGCGCTTCAGCACCGCAGGGAACTGAAATCCATGAAGTCGGCGCTGAAGCCGTCCTTCACGCCCTTGCAAATCACGCTCACGGCGTCGTGCGAGTGCAGCGACTCCAGGTGCGAGCACGCGATCTGGAAATCCTTGATCCGGCGGTCGCCGTTGAACTCGCGGTAAAGCAACCGGGCGGCGTCCTCCACGAACTTCAGGTTCGCCCCGTTCAGCTCGGCGAACGCCTGCTCGTCCTCGCGCTTCACCATCACCTGCGTCTCCGTCTGGAGCGCGTTGAGGCAGTGGGCGCGCACGTCCTCGATCCAGATCTTTTTGCCCTCGGCCGCCTCGATGGTCACCCGCGCCTTGCTGCGCTGCGAATGCGGTACGCCGTACGTGCCGCGCTGGTCCCGCGCGTGTTCGTTCAGCTCTGCGGAGCACGGGCACGCCGAGGAATAGACGAAGTCAAAATGCATGAACCGGCGGTAACGCCCGGTCCGCGTCATCACGCCCTCGAAGGCCACCTCGTAATACTGCCAGCCTTCCAGGCCGCTCCGCAGGCTCGATTGCAGCATCGGGTAGGAAAACGCCACTTTCAGCCGGGCCGCCTTGCTGTCCACCTTGCGCAAGTAGGCCTTCAGGATCTTGCCCATCCACTCGCCGGTGATCACGCCGTGCTTGTGGTCGTAAAACGAGCGCATGATCCGGCTCATGTTGATGCCCTTCAGCTCGGCCTCGAGCGACACGGTGCCGGTCACGCTGCTCTCGAGCGTGAGGGTCTTGCCCGCCTTGGTGCGGTATTTCAGGGGCAGGCGGAAATTATGAATGCCGACCTGCTGGATCGGCACACGCGCGCCCTGCAGCGCCGTGGGCGAGGCCTCCATCATGTCGGGCAACGTCGCCACATAGGCGGGCGTGGCGCGGAACGCCGCGTCGTAGACGTGCTTGATCCGGGCGGGCGTGCCATCCGCGGAGCGGTGGAGATACATCGGCTTGTGCTTCATGTCGTTTTTATACGTTTCAAACGGCTAGGCGGTTGTGACGATAACCGTAGTCCCGCCAGGGCGGGATTAGCTGGCCCAGGGAAGGTTACGGGGCGTCCGGGCCAAAATACTCGGCGAAATTGCGCGGCGTTTCGTAGAGGCGCACGCAATGCAGCCGGCCCGCGGTGATGAACGGCTCAATCTCGTTCCAGAATGCAATCACGAGGTTCTCGGTCGAGGGATTGATGCCGCGGAGGAAGTCCACCTCCTCGTTGAGGTTGCGATGGTCGCACTTGTCCACCACCGCGCGGTGCAAGATGCGCTTCAGCTCGCCGAGGTCCATGACGTAGCCGGTGTCCGGGTCGGGCTGGCCGCGGAGGGTGACCTCCAGCACGTAATTGTGGCCATGCCAGTGCGGGTTCGTGCAGAGCCCGTATTTCTCTTCGTTCCACTTCTGGCTCTTCGCCGGATTGTGCAGCCGGTGCGCGGAGTTGAAATGCACCTGCCGGGTGATGGACACGGTGCCGGTGAGGACGCGCGGGGCGCGGTTAACGGGCGTCTGGCGGCGACGGGAAGAGGCAGGCATGGCCGGACAGAGGTACGCATAAATTGCCACGGGTCAATGCGCCACGGCGTTTGCCCGCCCTACGGTTTTGACATCGCGAGGAGTCCCGCTTGGCGGGACGGCGCGGCAATCCATCGGGGCCTCCGCCAGTTTTCTCCGCCACGGCGGAATTACATTGAGGACCGCGCCGGGGGGCGCTTGCTGGCAACCATCATGGCCATGCGGTTTTGCATCCTCGGCAGCGGCAGTTCGGGCAACAGCGCCCTGCTCCACACCGAGGGCGCGCGCGTGCTGGTCGACGCCGGTTTTTCGGCGCGTAAACTGGCCGCGCTGCTCGCCACGGCGGGCGAGGAGCTCGCGCGGATCGACGCCATCTTCCTCACGCACGAGCACGGCGACCACGCCGCGGGCCTCGAGGGCCTGAAGAAATTTCCCCAGATCCGCGTCTTCGCCAACGCCGCCACCGCGCGGGCCGTCCAGGCCGGCCTCTCCCATAAACCGGACTGGCAGATTTTCGAGACCGGCGCCCGCTTCCGCTTCCGCGACCTGGACGTCGAGAGCTTTACCGTGCCGCACGACGCGCAGGAACCGGTCGGCTACCGCTTCAGCAGCGGCGCCGAGGGCGACCTGTTCGCCCCACGCCGCTCCCTCGCCTTCCTGACCGACCTCGGCCATGCCCCGCAGCACATCCGCGAACACATCCGCGACTGCGAGGTCATCGTGGTCGAGGCCAACCACTGCCCCGAGTTGCTCAAGGCCGACCTGAAGCGCCCGTGGTCCACCAAGCAGCGCATCAGCGGCCGGCACGGGCATCTTTCCAACGAGGGCGTCCGCGAGCTCCTTGCCGCCGTCGCCAGCCCGCGCTGGCGGCGCGTCTACCTCACGCACCTCTCGCGCGACTGCAATTCCCCCGCCGCCGTCCATCTCGCCCTCGCGGAAGTCCGCGCCGCGCTGTCGGCGTGCGAGTTTGCCGTCGTCGGCGCCGGCGAGGGCACGCCGTTTTACGACTTCGAGTGAACCATTTCAGTCCGGACCCCGGAGGGATCGCGGAAACGCGGCAGGGCGGAAACGCGAATTGGAAGCCGATCTGTTCTGCGCCTCCGCCCTTCTGCGTTTCCGCGCTTAACCTCTGAAAGGTTGCGCCCTACGACTTCGTGTGACCGGCCGGAGCCTGCTTCGTCTCGTGGTCGTTGATATATTTCCGGGTCGCCGCCGGGAGCTCGTTCCAAATCCGGTAGGCAATGATGCCGCCCGCCAGGGCGAAAGGCATCAGGAAGATCGGCCACCACTGCCAGTTGTGACCCTGCCAGCTGGTGCCCGTGAGAAAACCGACGCACACGGACTGCACGCTGCTGCCGAGATAGACGCAGCCGTCGATCAGGCCGGAGCAGGTCGCCGTCGCCTTGCGCCCGCCAAAATCCGCCGCCGCCGTGCCCGACATCAGCGAGTGCACGCCCGTCACCGCGGCGACGATCAGGAGCGCGGCGATGCCGACTAGGTACGGAAACTTGAATAGGTTCATCGCCATGACCGCCGCCATCATGAGCATGAACATCGAGAAGATGGCCGCCGGCGGCCCGCGCCGGGACTGGAAAAACTTGTCTGAGATCAGCCCGCCCGCGAAGCCGCCGACGATGCCGAACAGGCACAGCAGCAGGCCCCAGTGGGCAATGATGCCCTCCGCCCCTAGCTGGGGCACCTGCTTCGCAAAGATCGTGTACCACTGCATGATGCCGTTGCGCAGCACGCCGGCGGTCAGCTCCACGCCCCCGAGCAGCAGCATGAGCGGGCTGAGGAAGACCTTCTTCAGCAAATCCATCGTGGTGTAGGTCTCATGCATGTGGCCCGACGACGCGTCGTGTGTGTCGAGGTGGGGAAAGCCCGCGTCCTCCGGCGTCTCCTTGATCAGCCACAGGTCCAGCACCAGCCAGACCAGGAGGATGGCCGCGGGGACAAAAAACACCGCCCACGTCGCGTCATGCGTCGCGCCCGCCGGCACGAAAATCCACCGTAGCAGCGTGGACACCGGGTTGTCCGCGCCCACCGCCACCTTGGTCAGATTCACAATCGACTGGCCCCACTCGAACGCGAAATACACGCCGAACGAGATCAGCGTGCCAAAGATGGCGCCAAACACCCCGCGCTCCCGCACGTGGAACCAGTTCGCCTTCACCTTGATGATCGAGACCGCGCCGTAACTCTGGAAATACATGTTCAGCGAGTAGATCACCACAAACGGCCAGAACAGCGGGATCGACGTGCGTCCCGACAGCACCAGCCAGGTGATGACGCCGAGCGCGATGTTGGCCAGCGACGCGCCGAGCGCCGCGATGATGATGCCTTTCTTGCCGCCGATCCGGTCCACCAGCGGCCCGTTTACGAGGAAGGAAAACGCATAAACGCCCGTGCCCGCCGCGAAGATCAGCCCGAAATCCTCATTCGACATCAGCGTGCCGAAGGCGTTTTTCGCCACCGTCAGGTTGTACCGCCCCATGTAGAGGAACGAGTACGTCATCCCCAGCGGGAACCAGTTGATGAAGCGCCGGCTCAGGAACCACGGCCCGTGCTTGAGGGGGTTGTTGTAGAAATAAATCCCGATGACGGTGACGAGACAGAGGGCAACAATTCCGAGGGACGACATGGCGGGTGCGGTGAGGGAAGCGGGCGGAGCAAAGGCGAGCCCGCGCCCAACGTCCAGCCGAACCCCGGCGAATGCACTGAAATTCCGACGGGGCCCTCTGCGTGACCCGGGTTCGCAACCCGGGCCGCGCCCACCCCCGTGACTTTCCCGCGACACCCCGCCGGCACGCTTGCGCGGCTGGCACGCTTCCCGCAGCGTTCCCGGGCATGAGCGCCGTCGTTCCGTTCCGTCGCACGAAGATCATCTTCACCCTCGGTCCCGCCACCGAGAGCGAGGAAATGCTCGAAAAAATGATCCGCGCCGGTGCCGACGTGGTCCGCCTCAACATGGCCCACGCCCACCACGACTGGACCCGCGAGGTCATCCGTCGCGTCCGCAGCGTCAGCGCCCGCCTCGGCCGCGAGGTCGCCATCATGATGGACATCAAGGGCCCCGAGATCCGCACCGGCGACCTCGCCACGCCCCTCGAGCTCAAGGCCGGCGAAATCTTCGACTTCACCGTGCGACCCGGCACCCGCGACTCGGCCGAGGAAATCCGCTCGGTCGACGTCAACTACCAGAACCTCGTCAACGACATCTCCGTCGGCAGCATCGTCCTCGTCGACAACGGCCTGCTCCGTCTGGAGGTCCTGGCGAAGAGTGACGCCCACATCCGCTGCCGCGTGCTCATCGCCGGCCAGCTCAGCTCGCGCCGCCACATCAATCTCCCTGGCGTGAAGGTCAACCTGCCTGCCTTCACCGACAAGGACCGCGCCGACACCCTCGTCGGCCTCGCCGAGGGCATTGATTTTATCGCGCTCTCCTTCGTGCGCGAGGCCAAGGATGTGCTGCAGCTGCGCGAATTTCTCACCGCACAGAAATCCACCGTCCGCATCATCGCCAAGATCGAGGACCAGTCCGCGATCACCCACCTCGACGAGATCGTCGCCGCCTGCGACGCCCTCATGGTCGCCCGCGGCGACCTCGGCATCGAGTGCCCGTTCGAGGAGCTGCCCGTCATCCAGCGTCGCGCCGTCCGGGCGTGTCTCGCGCAGGGCCGGCCGGTCATCGTCGCCACCCACATGCTCGAGTCCATGATCACCCAGCCCGTGCCCACCCGCGCGGAGATCACGGACGTCGCCAACGCCGTCTACGAATTCGCCGACTGCGTCATGCTTTCCGGCGAGACGACCGTTGGCAAATACCCGGTCGAATGCGTGCAGATGCTGGACAAGATCGCCCGCCGGATTGAAGCCGAGGACGACCTCGACGACCGCGGACCCGCGAACTTCACCGGTGACCGCATGAAGGTGCTGCATTCCGCCGTGGTGCTGGCGAACGAGATCCCGCACTCCAAGATCATCACCTTCACCCGCCACGGCTTCATGGCCAACGGCCTCGCCGCCTTGCGCCCCGTGCACGCGCCGATCCTCGCCCTCACGCCCGCCCTCGGCCTGCTCCGCCAGCTGCGCCTGCTGCGGGCCGTCGAACCTTACCTGATGCCGTTCGCCAGCGAGCCCGACGCCACGATCGAAAACGCCCTCGCCATGCTCCGCCGCGCCGGCCGCATCGCGCCGGGCGACAAGCTCATCCTCGCGTCCGACATCCTCTCGCTCGACCGCTTGGTGGACAGCGTGCAGCTGCGGACCGTGACCTGAGAACCCGGCGCGCAAATTTCACGACAATCACCAGCATGACCGGGAAGGAAAGATTCCTGACGACCCTGCGGTTTGAGACGCCGGACCGGCCGCCACATTTCGAGGCCATGTTTGAGCTGGAACGGGAGGCGTTTGGGTTGCAGTTCCCCGACCGGAACGACTGGGCCACCGACCGGGACCGCAAGATTGGGACCTGTGTCGAGATCTACCAGCGCATCGTGGAGCGCTACCAGTGGGACGCCCTGGCCGTGTACTGGCCGTGGGGCGATCCCGCCGGCGTGCGCGCCGCCCAGCGCGCGTTCGGCGGGCAAATCGCCATCGGTGGCATCGTGGGCGGAGGGTTGTGGTGCATTGACCAGATTGATGACTGGGAACAGTTCGCCACCGACCTGGCGGAACGCCGCGACCTGATCCACGCCGAGGCCGAGCGCCGCTGCCAGGACGCGTGCGGTCGGATTGACCGGCTGGCGGAGGCCGGGGCGGACTTCATCTATCTGCCGCACGACGTGGCCTTCAACGGCGGCACGTTCTGCTCCCCGGAGGATTTCCGGGAGATCGTCACCCCGTACCTCGCCCGGCTCGTCGCGCGCGTGAAGCAGGGCGGCGCCCTCGCGTTCTTTCACAGCGACGGCAACCTCATGGCCGTGCTCGACCAGATCCTGGACTGCGCGCCGCACGCGCTCCAGTCGCTCGACCCGATGGCCGGCATGGACCTGGCCGAGGTCAAGCGACGCACCTACGGCAAAATGGCGCTGATGGGCAACGTGCAGTGCAACCTGCTGCAGGATGGCCCACAGGAGGCAATCCGCCGGTCAGCCCGGTATTGCCTCGAGCACGGCAGCCCGGGTGGCGGCTATATCTTCTCCACCTCCAACACGATTTTCCCCGGCATGCCGCTCGCCCACTATGAGTACATGCTGGAGGTTTTCCGCGAATTTTGCCGCGAAGGACCGCGATGAGCGCCGGCTGGCTGATGCCGCGCAAATGGCTTGAAGCGGGTCCGGGAGTACGCTTGTTCGCCCGCAACATGCGCCGCCAACTCTCGCTCCTCCTGACGCTGATCGCGTGGCTCTTCGCCACGGGCAGCCACTGGGACCTGGTGCAGACCTTCGGTTGGGGCCGCATGATCGTGACCTACACGCAGTCCATGCCGCTGGTGCGCGCCGTGGAGAAAACCCTCGCCGGCGACACCCTCTGCGGCGTGTGCGTGGTCGTCCAAGATGCGAAACAACAGCAGGACGCCGCCGGCGCCAAAGCCCCCGGCACCAAGGCGCCGGAAAAAATCGTTTTTGTGAGTACGCCCGGCGTGCTCGTCTACGCCTCGCCCGCGCCGCTGTGCGCCGGCCTGGTCCCCGTGGGGTCGGCGCTCCGCAGCGCCGATCGCACCGCCCCGCCGCTCCCGCCCCCGCGGACGCTGGCCTGAGTTTTCTCCGCGCCCTTTCGCGCGCCGTGTTACCGCCCGCGTGGGCGGGACGCACTGACGCCACGGTCTCGTGGCGGTTCCACCCTGTCGGGGCCCGGCCCCGTTGTACCCGGTCGTTTCACGTTTTCATCCCAACCTATTTTTTCATGCAAACCGCTTCGCCCTTCCGTCCTTTTCTCCTGCTCTCGTTCACCGCCTTCCTGCTGGCTGCGCCCGCTGCCTCAGCCTGCTCCACGTGCGGCTGTTCCCTCAGTTCCGACTGGGCCGCCCAGGGCTTCACCATGATGTATGGCCTCGAGGCCGGACTCCGCTTTGAGTACTTCGACCAGACCGAACTCCGCTCCGGGACGAACAGTGTGAACCGGTCGGGACTGATATTTCCCGCGGCCGAGGAAATCCAGCAGCGCACGCTCAACCGCAACACCTGGCTCGACCTGAACTACGGGCTCAACTCCTCGTGGGCCATCGCCGCGTCCTTCCCCTTCCACGACCGTTTTCACACCACGATGGCCGGGGGCGACACGGACATTTCGTCGTCGCGGACCAGCGGGTTCGGGGACGTCCGGCTGCTGGCGCGCTATCAGCGGCCGCATTCCCGCCGGAGCTTCACTGTCCAATTCGGTTTCAAGCTGCCCACGGGCCGCTTCGACCAGACCTTTGCCGACGGACCCCAGGCCGGCGAAAAACTGGATCGGGGACTTCAGCTCGGCACCGGCACCACCGACCTGCTGGCGGGTGTCGCCTGGTTCAGCCGCCCGGCGGATAATCTCGGCTGCTTCGCTTCCGTCATGTTTGACCAGCCGCTCTCTGCCCGCGCCGGGTTTCTGCCGTCGGCCAGCGTCACCCTCAGCAGTGGCGTCCGCTGGTTGAACTCATCCCGCCTCACCCCGCAGCTCCAGCTGAACCTCAAAGCCGAGGGCCGTGAACACGGTCCCGAGGCCGACGTGGCCAACAGCGGCGGAACCCTCGCCTACCTCAGCCCCGGGATCACGGTGGAAGTCACCACGCGCAGCAGCGCCTTCGTTTTTGTGCAGCTGCCCGTCTACCAGCGGGTCAACGGGCTGCAGCTGGAGCCGCAGTGGCTGCTCACCGTCGGCTGGCGCAGTCGTCTGTGACCACACAACCCTGCCGCTTGTCATCGCGCCATTCTGCTCCCTAGTGTTGGGCTAATCACCCGCATCCGGACCTGCTTGCAGCATGGACGGGGGCACTGCATTACGCCCGCTCTCCATGAACCAACCTGTCCTCGTCACGATCTCCATCACCGGCTTCACCATCGCGTTCCTGCACGCGGCGATCCCGACGCACTGGCTGCCGTTCGTGCTCACCGGCCGCGTACAGCACTGGAGCCGGGGCAAGACCCTGCTGGTCACGGCCATCTGTGGCTCGGGCCATGTGCTCTTCACCGCGGTACTCGGCTTCCTCGTGGCCTGGCTCGGTTTCGCGCTCAGCGAACGCGTCGGGGCGTGGTTCCCGCGCATCGCCGGCGGCGCCTTGCTGGCCTTCGGCCTGTTCTACGTTTACCGCCAGTTTGCCGGCCACGGCCACAGCCACATGTTCGGCGGCCATCATCATCCGGCGGCCGGGAATGAGGAGCATGGGTCCGGTCCGCACGGCGGACCGCTCGTCGATACCGGCCATGGCAAGTTCGAGTTGAGCGTATTCGAGTCCGGGGTTCCCGCGCGCTTCCGGCTGTATTTCTCCGATGCGAAAGATCGCGAATCGGCCCCGCCCTCGCCCGCCAACGTTGGCCTCGAGACGCTGCGTCCCGACGCCACGCGGCAGGCCTTCACGTTCACGCCGGGCCCGGGTTATCTGGAGTCCGTCGAGGAAATCCCCGAGCCGCACGCGTTCACCGCCTTCGTGGAGCTCCGCCACGGCAGCCACGCCCACCAGCACAAGGTTCAGTTTGAGGAGCACGCTCACGGTGACCACGCGCACGATGAGACCACGGAGGAAATCAAGCCGCCCGCGCCCGCCAAATCCGACTGGGCGGCGATGGTCAGCCTGTTCGTCCTGCTCACGTTTTCCCCCTGCGAAGGCTTCATCCCCGTCTACGTCTCGGGCGTAAAGTACGGTTGGGGCGTGTTTGCCATCCTGACCGCGATCCTCTCCGTCGGCACCGTGCTCGGCATGGTGGTGTTCACGTGGCTGACCTTGCTCGGCCTCGACAAATTGAAAGCCAAGTGGATCGAACGCTACGAAAGCGGCGTCCTCGGCGGCCTGCTCTGTGCGCTCGGGCTGTTCGTCATCTTTTTCGAAACCTGAGGATCCGGCGCATGGCCCAAGATTCTGCCAACGCTACTCACGGCGAACCCGGGCACGAGGGCCAGGTCTGCGCGCATGACCACGAACACTGCGATCACACCGGTCACGGGCACGCGCACCCTGACGGCTGCGATCACGAGCACGGTGACAGCCGTGCGGGCACCCTGAGTCTGGTCGTTTCGGGGCTGCTGGTCGGCGGAGGGCTCTTGCTCCAGTGGCTCCCCATCGGCCAGCCTTGGCTCACCATCGCGGTCTTCGTCGCCGCCATCGTGGCGGGCGGATGGATGCTGCTGCCGGGCGCGTGGGCCGCCGTACGCAGCCTGCGGCCCAACATCAGCTCGCTCATGGTCATCGCCGTCGTGGGCGCATCCGTCATCGGCGAATGGGCCGAGGCCGCCACCGTCGTGTTCCTCTTTGGCGTGGCCGAATGGCTCGAGGGCTGGGCCGACCGGCGCGCCCAGCGCGCCGTCGAGGCCCTCCTTGAAATCGCCCCCAAGACCGCGACCGTTAAACGCGAAGGCCAGTTTTCCGAGGTACCCGCGGAGGAGGTGCGCGTGGACGAAACCATCGCCGTCAAATCCGCCATGAATATCCCGCTGGACGGCGTCGTGCTCGCGGGTGAATCCGCGGTCAACCAGGCGCCCATCACCGGCGAGTCCGTGCCCGTGGACAAAAAGCCCGGGGACACCGTCTTTGCCGGTACCGTCAACGGCGAGGGTTCCCTGGAAATCCGCGTCACCAAGGCGGCCGGCGACACCACCCTCGCCCGCATCATCCGCCTGGTGAAGGAGGCGCAGGAGCAGAAGGCGCCCACCCAGCGCTTCGTGGATGGGTTCGCCCGCTATTACACCCCCACGGTGACCGTGGTGGCGCTGCTCATTTTTCTGGTGCCCCCGCTCCTGTTCCACGGCGAATGGTCGCAGTGGCTCTACCGCGCCTGCGTGCTGCTCATCATCGCCTGTCCGTGCGCCCTCGTGATCTCCACCCCGGTGAGCATTGTCGCCGGCCTGACAGCCCTCGCCCGGCGCGGCGTGCTCGTGAAAGGCGGGGCGCACCTCGAAGCCATCGCCAAGCTCCGGGCCCTCGCCGTGGACAAGACCGGCACCATCACCGAGGGGAAACCTCAGGTGCAGGGCGTCGAATCGCTCAACGGGAAAACCGAGCATGAAATCTTGCGAATCGCCGCCGCCATCGACGACCACTCGCCCCACCCGCTCGCCGCGGCCGTGGTCGCGCACGCGAAAAAACAAGGCGTCGCCTTTCCGCGCGCGGAAAACTACCAGGCTCGCAGCGGCCGCGGGGCCGAGGGGGTCGTCGAGGGCCACGCCTACTTTGTCGGCAACCACCGTTTCACCCATGAGCTGGGCGTGTGTTCCCCTGAGATCGAGCGGCGCCTGGCCGCCATCGAAAGCCGGGGTCAGTCGGTGATCGTGGTCGGCCACCGCCCGCACGATAACTGCCGGGGCGAGGTGCTCGGGATCATCGCCTTCGGCGACACCGTACGCCCGGACGCCCCCGCCGCGATCCGCGCGCTGCACGCCGCCGGCATCACTACGGTCGTGATGTTGAGCGGCGACAACCAGCGCACAGCGGATTCCATCGCGCAGCAAGTCGGCATCGACGAGGCGTGCGGCGACTTGCTGCCCGAGGACAAGGTCGCGGCCATCAAGGCCCTCCGCGCCACCCACGGTTCCGTCGGCATGGTCGGCGACGGGGTGAATGACGCCCCGGCAATGGCCACCGCGACCATCGGCATCGCCATGGGTGGCGCCGGCACGGACGCCGCGATCGAAACCGCGGACATCACCCTGATGACGGATGATCTCGGCAAAATCGCGGAAACCGTCCGGCTCGGCCGGCGCACGCTCGGCATCATCCGGTTCAACATCATCTTCGCCCTCGCCCTGAAGACGCTCTTCCTCGGCCTGACCCTGTTCGGTCACGCCAGCCTGTGGCTCGCCATCATGGCGGACACCGGCGCCACGCTGCTGGTGGTCGCGAATGCGTTGCGGCTGCTGCGCCGGTGAGCCGGGGCAATTCCGGCACGGTTTTCCGCAATTTAGGCTCAGAGAATCCATTTGCCTGCCGGGCATTCCCGGGCCACCCTGACTGCGTCCAATGAAACGCTTGGTCTGGATCTTTCTCGCGGTTTTCTGCACCGCGCTTGCACAGGTGCAGCCGGTGACGCTGTCCCCGACCCACCGGAACTGCTGCTGCTGTGGCGGCGATGGCTCCTGCGGCATGCCCGGCTGCCTGCCCCCGGCTCCAGCCCGGACCCTGCCCACGGCCAGCCAGCCGGCCAGTGTCATCGTGACCGAGGCCCGCCACGTGGCCGAGCCCGTCCGCCGGCTCGGTGAAAAGTTCTTTGCGGTTTTTGTGGAAGCTGCGGCCGACCCGGCCGCGTCGCGTGCGCCCGAGCGGGTGACGCCTGCTGCGAGTGTGCCGCTGTTTGCGGCGCATTGCAGTTACCTGATCTGAGGTCCCGGCCCGCGGTGTCTCCGTCCAACGGCCCGGCTCTGCCGGACCGTTGCCGGCGGGCCCGCCAAGGTTATTTCCGCGGGCGCTGCGGCGCGCGCGTTTGATTCCCCTGTCCGTATCCCTGCCTTTCCCGCTCAGCCATGAAACCTTTTCACCTCCTCTGCCTTTTCCTGACCTTCGCCCTGGGCCTGACGGCCGCGACCGCGGCCGTCTACCAGTGCCCCATGCACCCGTGGATCAAGTCCGATCATCCCGGCGACAAATGCACCATCTGCGGCATGGACCTCGTCGCCGCCGCCCCGGGTGACATCGCGGTCGACCCGAACCTCGTGGTGCTTTCACCCGCCGCCGCCGCCGTCGTCAATGTCCGCACGTCCGAGGTCCATCGCGGCGCGCTCGTGCACACGCTGCGCGTCGCCGGCGTGATCGAGGACGACGACACGCGCCACCACATCCTCACGGCCCGGGTCCCCGGCCGCATTGAGAAACTCTTCGTCAACTACGTCGGCGCCGAGGTGCACGAGGGCGAGCCGCTCGCCACGGTCTACAGCCCTGAGATGCTCACCGCCCAGCGCCAGTACGTCGAGCGGCTCAAGGGCGGCGCGGCCTTCCCCGCTTCCGACCGCGCGGCCGCCCGCGAACGGCTGCTCAACATGGGACTGACCGAGGAGGAGGTCATCGTCCTGGAGCACACCCAGGAGCCCTCCGCCTTCCTGACCATCCGCGCGCCCATGACCGGCACCGTCACCGCCCGCCACGTCTACGAAGGCCAGCAGATCAACCAGGACCCGGCCGAGTCCGCGTCGCGGCTCTTCGAGGTCGGGGATTTTTCGAAGATGTGGTTCGTCTTCGACGCCTACGAAACCGACCTCGCCTGGCTCCGTGTCGGCCAGACCGTAGCTGTCACCACCGCCTCGCAGCCGGGCCGTATCTTCACCGCGCCCATCGCGTTCATCGACCCCAACCTCAATGAGGCCACCCGCACCGCGCGCGTGCGCGTCGTGCTCGAAAATCCCGATCGCGCCCTCCTGCACAAGCTCACCGCCTATGGCGCCGTGTCGGCCGGTTCGCCCGACGTCCTCCTCGTCCCGCGCAGCGCCGTGCTCCGGCACAGCGGCAGTCCCGTCGTCTTCGTCGACCGCGGAAAGGGTTCTTACGCCGCCCGCAATGTGCAGCTCGGCCGCATGGGCGACATGGACGCCGAGGTGATCGCCGGCCTCGCCGCCGGCGACCGCGTCGTCACCGAGGGCGGCCTGCTCCTCGACGGCCAGGCCCAGCTCGCCCACGCCGCCGTCGGCGGCGACGACGCCTCAAGCCCCGTCACCCCGGTCGTCACCAATGCCGCGCCCACCCCCCTCGATGCCCACGCCTACGGCCTGCTCAAGGCCCTGGCCTTTGCCTCAGCCGACGCTGCCACGTCCCTCGCGAACGACGACCTGCCCGGTTACCAGCAGGCCCTGCCCGCGGTGCGGGCGGCCCTCACTGCCTACCTCGACGGCTACAAGCCCGCGTCCCGCACGCCGCTCGCTGAATCCCAGGACGCCCTGGTGAACGGGCCCGATCTCCGCACCGCGCGGCGCGCGTTCGAGGTGTTCAGCACTGCGCTCGCCGACACCGCGCGCGAACACGGCCTGCCCGCCCGCGAACAATTGCACGTCATGCAATGCCCGATGTCACCCGTCCTTGGCGTCGGCCGCTGGCTGCAGCGCGACGCCAAGGTCCACAATCCGTTCTTCGGTTCCGCGATGCCGTCCTGCGGCGACGAGGTCAAGTAACCCGCCCCCACCATGATCGCCGCCATCATCCGCTGGTCCCTCAACAACCGCTTCCTGGTGCTGTGCGGTTTCATCGCGCTCTGCGCGTGGGGCGTCGTCGCCCTGCGACGCGTACCCATCGACGCCATCCCCGACCTCTCCGAGAACCAGGTCATCGTCTACGCCGACTGGGCCGGTCGTTCGCCGCAGGAGGTCGAGGACCAGATCACCTACCCGCTCAGCGTCTCGCTGCAGGGCCTCGCCGGCGTGAAGACCGTGCGCGCCACGTCAATGTTCGGCTTCTCGTTCCTCACCGTCATTTTCGAGGACTCCGTCGACACCTATTTCGCGCGCACCCGTGTGCTTGAGCGGCTCAACTCCCTGGGCAACCTCCTCCCCGAAAACGTCACTGCCCGCCTCGGCCCCGACGCCACTGGTCTGGGCTGGATTTACCAATACTACCTGAAGGACGACTCCGGGAAGCAGGACCTCGGCTCGCTGCGCGCGGTGCAGGACAACTTCGTGCGCTACCAGCTCGCGGCCGTCCCCGGCGTCGCGGAGGTCGCGAGCCTCGGTGGCTTCGTGCGGCAGTACCAGGTCGAGGTGTCCTCGCTCAAGTTGAAGCAGTTCAACGTGACGCTCGGCGACGTGATGGACGCCGTCGCGCGCAGCAACCGCAACGTCGGCGGCAAGACCGTCGAGGAAAACGGCGCCGAGTACATCGTCCGCGGCCTCGGCCTCGTGCAGAACGAGGCGGACTTGGAGATCATCCCGCTCCAGGCGCGCGGCGGCAAGCCGCTCTACCTGCGCGACGTCGCCCACGTGCGGATCGGCGGTGATTTCCGCCGCGGCGCGCTCGACGTCAACGGCCGCGAGGTCGTCGGCGGCATCGTCATCATGCGCTACGGCGGCAACGCCTTCCAGGTGATCGCCGACGTGAAGGCTCGCCTCGCCGCACTCGCCCCCGGCCTGCCGCCAGGCGTCTCAGTCGTGTCCACCTACGACCGCAGCGGCCTGATTGACCGGGCCATCGACACGCTCAAGCACGCGCTCACCGAGGAAATCATCCTCGTGACGCTGATGCACATCCTGTTCCTGTTCCACTTCCGCAGCATCCTCGTCGTCACACTGCCGCTGCCCGCGTCGATCCTGATCTCGTTCATCCTGATGGACCGCTTCGGCATCCCGTCGCACATCATGTCGCTCACGGGCATCGCCATCTCGATCGGCGTCCTGGTGGACGCCGGCATCGTGATGACGGAAAACGTCATCCGGCACTGCGAGAAAGCCGAGGACGAGTTGCGCCGGCGGCTGACCCCGCCGGAGGTGTTTCGCGAGACGCTCGCCGCCGCCACGCAGGTCGGCCGGCCGATGTTCTTCTCGATGATGATCATCATCCTCGCCTTTGTGCCGGTGTTCCTGCTCACCGGCCAGGAGGGCAAGCTCTTCCACCCGCTCGCCTACACCAAGTCGTTCGCGCTGCTCGGCGCCGTGCTGCTGGCCATCACGGCCGTGCCGGTGTTCTGCACCCTGCTGGTGCGCGGCCCGTTCAAGCCCGAGAGCGAGAACTGGCTGATGAAAAATCTGCTCCGGGTCTACGACCCCGTCCTCGATTGGGCGCTGGGCCACCGCCGGAGCGTGCTCGGCCTCGCGTTCGCCCTGCTCGGCTTCAGCCTCGTCGTCGCGTTCGGCCTCCCCCGCGCCGTCAACGCCCGCCTGCCCGCCGTCGTCGCGCGGCACACGACCGGTTTCGGCAACGAGTTCATGCCCACCCTGCAGGAGGGCAGCCTGCTCTTCATGCCCGTGCTGCTCCCGGCCACATCGCTCACCGAGGTGAAGCGCATCATGGCGTGGCAGGACAAGGTCATCAGCCAGCACCCCGCCGTCTTTTCGGTCGCCGGCAAGCTCGGCCGCGCCGAGACCGCCACCGACCCCGCGCCCGTCGAGATGATCGAGACCACGATCATGCTCCGACCCCCGGAGGAATGGCCCCAGGGCATGACGAAGCAGCAAATCGTCGCCGAGCTCTCCGCGAAGCTCATGAACGTCCCCGGCTACGCGCCGGGTTTCCTCCAGCCCATCGAGAACCGCGTGCTCATGACGAGCACCGGCATCCGCGCCCAGGTCGGCGTGAAGATCTTCGGCGACAACCTCGACGCACTCCAGGCGAAGGCTTTCGAGGTCGAGCGTGTGATCAACCGCGTGCGCGGCGCCACCGGCGTCGCGCCGTCCCGCGTGCAGGGCAAGCCCTACCTCGAGATCGCCGTGCGCCGCGATCTTATCGGCCGCTACGGCCTGCGGGTGCAGGACGTGCTGGATTACGTGGAAACCGGCCTCGGCGGCACCACCGTCAGCACGACCTTGAAGGGCCGCGAGCGCTGGCCCATCCAGGTGCGGCTCGAGCAGGCGGACCGCGAGGATATCACCCGGTTCGGCGAACTGCTCGTCCCCGTGCCCGCGGGCGGCCATGTCCCGCTCGGCCAGCTCGCCGACATCTCGCGCGTGGTCGGACCCAACGAAATCGCCTCGGAGAACGGCCGGCTGCGCGTCTTCGTGCAGGCCAACGTCAACGACCGCGACCTCGGTGGTTTCGTGGACGAAATCAAGGCCCGCCTCGCCGCGGAGGTGAAGCTCGACCCCGGCATGACGCTCGAGTTCTCCGGCCAGTACGAGCACCAGATCCGTGCCCGACAGACCCTGCTCTACGTTTTCCCCGCGGTGATCGTCATCATCTTCATCCTGCTGACGATGACGTTCAAGTCGGTGCCCGAGGCCGCGCACGTGCTGCTCGCCGTGCCGTTCGCGCTGACCGGCGGCGTGCTCCTGCAGGCGTGGATGGGCTTCAACTTCAGTGTCGCCGTCTGGGTCGGCTACATCGCGCTCTTCGGCACCGCCATCCAGACCGGCGTGATCATGGTCATCTACCTCGAGGAATCGGTCGCGCGGAAGCGCGCCGAACTGGGCGACGCGCCCATGGACCGCGCCGCGCTGATCGCGGCGGTGAAAGAGGGCGCCCGGTTGCGGTTGCGCCCGAAGGTCATGACCGTCGCCACCACCGTGGCGTCGTTGCTCCCGATCTTCTGGAGTCACCGCACGGGCATCGAGATCATGCAGCCCCTCGCCACCCCGGTGATCGGCGGCATGCTTTCCAGCCTCGTGCACATCCTGATCGTCACCCCCGTGATCTTTACCTGGCTCCGCGAGCGGGACCTGACGCGCACCGCCTGAACCGGAATCGCCATGCCCCACCACCCGACCGCGTCCGCCGACTCCAGCCCCAAGCTCCCGCCGGCCGACCAGCCCGTTTACATGGGCCTGCCCCACGAGCGTTACCTGCGCCCGCGGTTGTACGTCGCCACCGCGCTCGCGCTGCCGGTGCTGGTCCTCGCGATGGGCAGCATGATCTGGCCCCACGCCTTTCACCGGCTGCCCGCGGGCCTCTCCGGCTGGCTGCAGTTCGCGCTCACTACCCCCATCTTCTTTTGGGCCGGCGCGCCGCTGAACGGCCGCTGGTGGAAGTCCATCCGCGAGCGCGACACCAACATGTTCACGCTCACGGTCACGGGCACCGGCGCGGCGTACGGCTTCAGCCTCGCCGCGCTGCTGCTCGCGCGATTCTTCCCCGCCGCCTACCTGGGCGAGCACGGCGTGCCGCTCTACTTCGAGGCCGTCGCGTTCATCACCTGCATTGTGCTGCTCGGCCAGATCCTCGAGCAGCGCGCGCATGCCCGCACCGACGCGGCCATTCGGGTCCTCATGTCCCTCGCCCCGACCCAAGCCCACCGGCTGCGGTCCGACGGCACCGAGGAGGACGTGGCCATCGGAGCCGTCCAACCCGGCGACCGGCTCCGGGTCCGCCCCGGGGAAAGCCTGCCGGTTGACGGCGTGGTGCTCGAAGGGAGCTCGGAAATCAATGAAGCCATGCTCACCGGCGAACCGCTGCCCGTGGCCAAGCCGCCCGGCAGCAAGGTCAGCGCCGGCACGCTCAACACCACGGGCTCGTTTGTCTTCCGCGCCGAGCGCGTCGGGGCCGACACCCTGCTCGCCCAGATCATCCGCCTCGTCGAACAGGCCGTGGAGAGCGAGGCTCCCATTGCGCGGCTGGCCGACCGCGTCTCCGCCTGGTTCGTACCTGTCGTGCTCGGGCTCGCCGGCGTGACCTTCCTCGCCTGGGGCCTCTTCGCCCCGGACCGCGGCTGGCTCTACGGACTCATCAACGCCATTTCCGTCCTCGTGATCGCCTGCCCGTGCGCGCTGGGCCTTGCCACGCCGGTTTCCCTCGTGACCGGCATCGGCCGCGGGGCGGCCGCCGGCGTACTCGTCAAGGAGTCCGCCGCCCTCGAGCGCCTCGCGGGCGCCAACACGCTGCTCATCGACAAGACCGGCACCCTCACCGAGGGCCGCCCCCGCGTGGTCGCCGTCGAACCGGCCGCCGGCTTCACCGTTGATTCGTTGCTGAGCCTTGCGGCCGCCGCCGAGGCGGCCAGCGAACATCCCCTCGCCCGCGCAATCGTCGACGAGGCCCGGGCCCGGAGCCTGGCTTACCCGGCGGCGGCGGAGTTTGCCGCCGAGCCCGGGGCCGGCGTGCGCGCCACGGTCGGGGGACGCGCGGTCCGCGTCGAACGCGCCCCGTCCGACCTCGTGCTCGCCAGCCAGGCCGATGCCACCCTCGTCGCCGTGTCCGTCGACGGCCAGCGGGCCGGGCTGCTCGCCCTCGCGGATCCGCTCAAGGCCACGTCGGCCCGCGCGGTGACCGAGCTGCAGCGACTGGGGCTGAAGGTGCGTATGGTCACCGGCGACCGCGAACTCACCGCCCGCGCGTTGGCGTCCCAGCTGGGCCTCGACGGTTATGCCGCCGGCATCACGCCCGCAGGCAAACAAGATCTCGTGCGCGCGCACCAGGCGCGCGGCGAGCGCGTGGTGTTTGCCGGCGACGGCCTCAACGACGCGCCGGCCCTGGCCGCGGCCGATGTGGGCATCGCCATGGGCACCGGCACCGATGTCGCCATCCACAGCGCCGGGCTCGTGCTGGTGAAAGGCGACCTGGCCGCACTGGTGCGCGCCGTGCACCTCAGCCGCGCCGTCCTGCGCAACATCAAGCAGAACCTCTTCTGGGCCTTCGCGTTTAACACCGCCGGGCTGCCCCTCGCCGCCGGGGCCCTCTACCCCTTCACCGGCTGGCTGCTGAACCCCATGTTCGCCAGCATCGCCATGAGCCTCAGCTCGGTGACCGTCATCACCAACGCCCTGCGCCTGCGCCACGCCCGGCTTTGATCCGCCGGGCAACCCGGTTTTAACGCTTTCCGGCCCGGTCCCGGCATCTTACCAGTAACCATGGACGCTGCCGTGCGTCCCAACGCCGGTCCCATGTCGCTCCTCTCGATCTCCGCCCTCCAAAAGTCCTTCCGCACGCCCGAGGGGGAACGGAAAACCATCGTGGACGTTCCCGCCTTCACCCTCGCCGCTGGCCAGCAGCTGGCCCTGCGCGGCGAGAGCGGCTCGGGCAAAACTACCTTCCTCCACCTCATCGCGGGTATCCTCGCCGCGGACTCCGGCTCCATCCACATCGATGGACGGGACATGGCCGCCCTCGGCGAATCCGGCCGCGACCGGCTGCGCGCGGAGTCCATCGGCTACATTTTCCAGACTTTCAACCTGCTCCAGGGTTACTCCGTCCTCGAAAACGTGATGCTGGGCATGGCATTCGGCCGGGGCAGCGATCGGGACCACGCCACGGCCATGCTCGAGCGCGTCGGGCTCTCCCACCGCCTGCAGCATTACCCGCGGCAACTCTCCACCGGCCAGCAGCAGCGCGTGGCGGTGGCCCGCGCCCTCGCCAACCACCCCAAGCTCGTCCTCGCCGACGAGCCCACCGGCAACCTTGACCACCGGAACGCCCGCGACTCCCTCGCCCTCATCCGCGAGACCTGCCGCGAAAACGGCGCCGCCCTGCTGCTCGTCAGCCACGATCCCGGCGTGCTCGCCGCCTTCGAGGACGTGCAGGACTTCGCGACGCTCAACCGCGCGGATCAGGAGGCGGCGCGATGAAAACCATCGGGCTCATCATCCTCCGCAGCCTGCGCCAGCACCTGCTCTCCACCACCATCACCGCGCTCTCCATCGCCCTCGCCGGCGGCCTACTCATGTCGGTCTGGGTCGTGAAGGTGCAGTCGCAGACCACATTCACCCAGGTGAACACCGGCTTCGACGCCGTCCTCGGCGCGCGCGGCTCCAAGCTGCAGCTCGTCCTCAACGCCATCTTCCACCTCGAGGCGTCGCCCGGCAACCTCGCCTACTCCGACTACGAGTTCATCAAGCGCCACCCCGCCGTGAAGCTCGCGGTTCCCATCGCCGTCGGCGACAACCTGCGCGGCTACCGCATCGTCGGCACCGGGCCGGAGCTGTTCTCCGACGTGGAGTACGTGCCCGGGAAGAAATTCACCTTCGCCACCGGCACGCTCTTCAACCCCGCGGCGAAGGAGGCGGTGCTGGGCGATTTTGTCGCCCGCAAACTCGGCCTCCACTCCGGCGACACGTTCCACCCCTTCCACGGCCTGATCTACGACGAGAATAACCAGCACGCGGAAACCTACCTGGTGACCGGCATCCTCGCGCCGTCGAACACCCCCGCCGACAAGGTGATCTGGATTCCCCTCCACGGCCTGCAGACCATGACGGGGCACGATCCCCGCGCCGCGACCGATGTCAGCGCCGTGCTGATCCAGCTCCGCTCGCCCACCGCCGGCTTCATGCTCGACATGTTGTACAACAAGCAGGGCAACCGGCTCACGTTCGCCTACCCCATCGGCGCCATCATGGCCGAGCTGTTCAACAAGATCGGCTGGTTCGACCAGGTCCTCACCTTGATCTCCTCTCTCGTCGCCCTCGTTTCCGCCGGCGGCGTACTCGTCGCCATCTATAATTCCATGGCCGCCCGCCGCCGCGACATCGCCATCCTGCGCGCGCTCGGCGCCCGCCGCCGCACCATTTTCAGCGCCATCGTCCTCGAGGCCGCCGCCATCGGCCTCCTCGGCATGATCGCCGCCTTCGCCGCGTACGCCGTGATCCTCACCGGCGTGGCCACCGTCATCCGCAACCAGACCGGCGTCCTGCTCAACACCTGGGCCTACAACCCCGTCATGCTCTGGGCGCCCCTCGGCATGATCGCGCTCTGCGCCCTGGGCGGACTGCTGCCCGCGTGGAAGGCCTACCGCACCGACATCGCGGATAATCTGGCGCCGGTCTCGTGAAACAGCGCTAAGCTATACGCAGTAAGCTGTAAGCAGATACCCATGCCTTACTTTCACTCCACTCGGATGCTTAAAGCTTATGGCTTACCGCTCACCGCTCGCAGTGGCCTGCTCCTGCTCGTGTCCGTTGCGCTACTCACCGGCTGCGCCAAATCCACCCCGGCGCCCGTCGCCGCACCGGCGAAGCATGAGCACCATCCGCCCCACGGGGGCACCCCGGTCGCGCTCGGTGAAGACGTCTACCACATCGAACTCGTCCTCGAGGCCGCCACCGGCAAGCTCTCGGCCTACGTCCTCGACGGCGAAATGGAGAACTTCATTCGCTCGGCCGCGCCGTCGTTCGAGATGACCCTGCTGGTCAACGGTGAGATGAAAGCCCTCACGCTGCGGGCCGTGGCCAATCCCGCCACTGGCGAGACCGTCGGCGACTCGTCGCTGTTTGAAACCCAGGCCGACTGGCTGAAGACGACCAAGACTTTCGACGGCGTGATCAAGAGCCTCGCCATCCGCGGCACAACGTTCACCGACGTGGACTTCGATTTCCCCGAGGGCAACGACAAGGACTGAGGGTGGAGCGCGTTGCCCCAACGCGCTGGCTTGATGGGGATGCGGCCCGCTCGCCGCGTCATGGGCCGATCCAGGCGGGGCCACCGCATTCCACCGGGCCGCATTTGCAATCCGCCCGACCCAGCACACGCTTGCGTATTCCGAAATCGAAATTCGAGAATCCAAAATCGAAAATTCCATGAGCCCCGGCCCCATTCCCGTCACCGTCCTCACCGGCTTCCTTGGCGCCGGCAAGACCACCCTCCTCAACCGCATCCTCACCGAGCAGCACGGGAAGAAGCTCGCCGTCATCGAGAACGAGTTCGGCGAGGTGGGCGTCGACAACCAGCTCGTCATCTCCAGCGACGAGGAGCTCTTCGAGATGAACAACGGCTGCATCTGTTGCACCGTCCGCGGCGACCTCATCCGCATCCTCGGCCGGCTCATCAAGCGCAAGGACCGGCTCGACGGCATCCTCATCGAAACCACCGGCCTCGCCAACCCCGCGCCCGTCGCGCAGACGTTTTTCACGGACGACGAGATGAAGCAGAACTTCCGGCTCGATGCCATCGTCACCGTGGTTGACGCCAAGCACGTCCTCCAGCACCTCGGTCAGGATGACGAGGCCATGAAGCAGCTCGCGTTCGCCGATGTCATTTTGCTCAACAAGACCGACCTGGTGGCCGCCGCCGACCTCGACGCGCTCGAGACCCGCATCCGCCGCATCAACGCCGTCGCGAAAATCCACCGGAGCAAGAACTGCGACGTCCCGCTCAACCAGGTGCTCGAGGTCGGCGGCTTCAACCTGAGCCGCGCCACCGAGCTCGACCCGAAGTTCCTTGAGCCCGAGTACCCCTTCGAATGGGCCGGGGCCTACGCGCTGCCCGCCGGCACGCACGAACTCGTCATCGGGCACGGCGACGAGGAGCATGACCATGACCACGCGGGCCACGACCACGGGCACGACCATGGCGAGGACGGCCACCACCATCACCACGGCAATCCCAACGAACTCGACGTCGTCATCCTGCCCGTAAAATCCGTCGACGAACCTGCCCTGGCCGCCGCCCGCGAGGTCGCGGTGCGGGCGTTTGCCGACTGGGAAACGCGGCTCAAGGCCGGCGATGCCGTCATCCCCGGCACCACCCTGCAGCGCCTGCTGCTCACCGAGGGCCACGGCACCTACCCGCTCAAGGTGGAGCACGCCGGTACCTACCTCGTCTTCGAGTCCTGCGGCCACGACCCGCTGCACATCCAAGTGCAGGGCGAACCCGTGAAGCCGCACTGGCAGCAGGATTTCCACGCCGCGCACACCCACAACGACGCCGTCACCTCCGTCGGGATCAGCACGCCGGGCGACCTCGACGGCAAGCGGCTCAACGACTGGATCAGCGAGTTGCTCCGCACCAAGGGCGGCGACATCTACCGCATGAAGGGCGTGCTGAGCGTCAAGGGCTCGACCAAGCGCCTCGTCTTCCAGGGCGTGCACATGCTCTTCGACGCCAAGTTCGACCGCGAATGGGGCGCCGACCCGCGCACCAACACCCTCGTCTTCATCGGCCGCAACCTCGACCGCGCCGCCTTCACCGCTGCCTTTCAGGCCTGCTTCGCCTGAACCTGCGCGACGGCGCAGGTTCGGAGATCGGAAATCGGAGTTCGGAGATCGTAGTTCGCAGCTCGGAGATCGGGACCGTCCAAGGCAGCGCTTGCGGCGCAGCCTTTGGCCCGCGTCCGGCCGATCTTCGATCTCCGAACTGCGACCTCCGCCCGGCAACGCCGGGCTTCAGTAGACGCCATAGGCGTCGGCCAGCTCGCGCAGCAGCGCGACGTGGGCCGCCGGTGTCTCGGGCGCAATCGCGCAGGCCGTGCTCAGGATAAAGCCGCGGGCCGTCATCCCAATCTCCAGCCTTCGGATCACGTCGGCGCGGATCTGCCCCGGTGTGCCCTGCAGCAGCACGTGCACCGGGTCGATGTTGCCCTTAATGAAGGCCCGGTGGCCGATGCGCCGCACAGCGTCGGCCAGTTCCACATTGCCCAGCGGAGGCGGATCCAGGCACTCGATGCCGTCAAACCCGGTGTCAATGATCGCCTCCAGCCGGTCGCCAATCGCGCCGCAGGTGTGGCAGTAACTCGGCACGCCGCCCGCGCGGGCCGCCGCCGCCAGCACCGCCTGCGCTGGCGCGACCAGTGCGCGGTACAACTGGGGTGAGATGAAACTTTGCCCGGCCCACGGCGCGGAGACGTTGAGCGCATCCGCCCCAGCCGCGATCTGCTCGCGGGCATGGCCGGCCACCGCCCGGGCGAATTTCGTCAGCAACGCGCGGCAGTGCTCCGGCTCCGTCAGCAGCGCAATCATCGCGCCATCCGCGCCAAGCGCGTCGATCAGGTAATCCTCCGGCGAGTAGAGCGCGCCGTGCAGCGATACGTCCGGGCCGGCGAGCGCCCGCGCCTGGGTCAGCTCGGCCACGCGGCCGGCCGCGTCCTTGGCCAGCGGCATGCGCAGCCGCGTTGTGGGCGGATGGTAGCTGAGCTGCTCCGCGATCGCCGCCGGGTCGAGGTCCCCGATCTCGCGCTCCGGCGGGATGGCGTGCGTGTAGCGCGGCAGGTCGTTGTGGCAGTAAAGGCACGAGTCGCCGTTGCGAAAATGCACCACCGGGCCCTCGGGGTTCGTACGGTCGATCCGCTGGACCGTCCGCTCGTCGAGCGGGGCGAGGCCCACGGCCGGGATCAGGACGCCGTCAAAACCAAAGCGCCGGCTGATCTCGCAGAACCCGCGGGCGAGGGCGCCACCGTGGTTGTGCCACACGTCAATCGGGTCCAGCTCCGGCATCTGCCGCAGGACAAACCCCAGGGACGGCTGGCACATCACCGGCACGCGGTCCGGCCGCTCCAGGCGCATGGCGGCGGCGAGACGGGTGCGGGAGGTGTACATGACGCCTGCCGAGGCTGGCGACCCGGCGGGATTTCACGATTCCGAAACACGCGCAAAAATTGGCGCCGCCCAGGTTGAAGCCGCAAATAGGGTTTGTCCCGCTCACGCCGGGAGGGTTATTCCTAGGGCGACTCGCCGCCGTTCTACCCCATGCACTCCCCCCGCGACCCCGCCGTCGACGTTCTGCCGCGCACGCCCCAGCGCTCCACCCGGCTGGGCCAAAACGCCGCCATCATTTATGCCGCCACCCATCCGCGCTACCGCGCGCTGGCGGAGAGCATCGCCGCCGCCATCACCGCCCGCGGCGGCGCGGCCCCGGAATGCATCGCCGATACCGCGTTGATTCCCACGCGCGACATCCCGCTGCCCGCCGCCTACCGGCAGCGTCCGCTCGTGCTGCTGGGCAACCTGAACACCAACCGCGTGCTCCAGCCGCTGTACGCCGACTACCTGTGCTCAACCGACGCGGCCTATCCCGGCGGCGACGGCTACGATCTCCGCACCCTCCACAATCCCTACGGCACCGGCACCAATGTCATCCTCGCCGGCGGCAGCTCCCTCCACGGCGTCGAGCGCGCAGTCGAGCGGCTGCTCGCCGCCCTCGCGGGTACCGACGCCTCCGTCACCCTGCCCTTCCTCCTGCAGCTGGAACTGGATCCCAGCCTCGTCGCGCAGCTCGCCGACTGGCCCTACACCTCGCTCGCCGACTCCTCCGCCCTGCAGGCGTCGCGTTCCCGCGGGCTGATGTTCATCACCGAGCCGATCCGGCTCATCGGCGCCTACACCTACATGTGGTCGTGCACGGGCGACGAGCGCTACGCCATCGTCGCCCGCGACCAGCTCCGCGCGCTCAACGAGCGCATGACCGAAGGCTATGGCGACTGGCACTACCTGGCCGAGCGCTTCATGCGCGCGATCCCGCTGCTGATTGCCAGCGGGCTGCTGACCGACGCCGACATTCTCCGCACGGACCACCTGCTGATGCTCACCGCGCTCGGCAACCAGAACGAGTGGTGGCGCATGCGCGTCGGGCACCCGCCGCTGGGCCACCGGCACCAGGGCAAGGGCACCTACGAGTTCCTGCTCATTGCGCGCTACCTGCGCGACCAGGCCCGCCCGACCCCCGCCCTGCGCGCGCTCTGCGACAACTGGATGGCCGAGTGCTGCCTGTTCCTCGACGCCCTCGCCACGGCGCGCGTGGACGACCAGGACGACGAGAGCTGCCTCAACAACATCGCCACCATCTACCGCTACGCCCTCGGCCAGGAGCGGCACACGTTCTTCACCAGCGGCAGCGCCCGGCTCGTGGCGGCGCGCTGCCTGGCCCTGCACGACAACAACGGCAACGGCGCCGGCCAGGGCGGCTATGGCGAGAGCCAGGGCATGTACCTTCAGCAGGAGGCGACGGTGCAGACCGCGGCCAGTGCGTTTTACTACGGTGACGGCCGGCTGAAGTGGATCCTGCACCAGCTGCCCAACCTCGCCCGCCCGCAGCGCTATCCGTTCCTGCAGTTCGCGCCCGTGTTCGTGCAGAACTTCGCCACCGGTCCCGAGCTGGTCCCGGTCCCGCCGGCCGCCGACCGCCAGATCGAGGTTCTGCCCGTCACCGACCACCAGTTCGCCATCAGCAACCAGCCGCCCGAGCACTCCGAGCCGGCCGGCCACATGGTCAACGCGCCCGAGAACTGGCAGCTGGCCGAGGCCATCGCCCTCAACCGCCTCCCGCAAGCGCGCGGCTTCGACAAGCTCGTGCTGCGTGGCAGCTACGAACGGAACGACGCCTATCTCATGATCCAGGGCTTCCAGGGCGGTTTCCGCTGGCAGGGCCACATGCAGGCGGCCAACTGCCTCGTGCGGTTTTTCCAGGCCGGCCACGTGTTCCTCGTCCAGAACACCTCGCGCCATTCGTACCACGACAAGAACGGCCTGTTCATCAGCGACGGCCACAACGGCACGCCGCTGCCGCCCATCGCGGAACGGGTCGCGATCGCGGATTTTGCGCCCGTCGGGCTGACCGTCACGCGGCTGTCCGACTATCACCACACGGAGTGGACGCGGCATATTTTCTGGTCGAAGGCCCGCGAGGGCTGCGTCGTCGTGATCGATCGCACCGTCTTCCAGACCGACGGCCCCTACTCGGTCACCTGCTCGTGGCGCACGCCGGGTTACGCCGAGTTGCACGGCCGCCGCTGGGTCAGCGACCAGGGCACGCACCGTTTCACGCTGGTGGCCGGCAGCCACGTCCCCTCCACCTGCGAGGTGGATTCCGACCAGGGCGCCTGCGAACCGTATGTGCTGCGCCAGCGCCGCGCCGGTCCGCACCGCACGGGGGACGAGGCGACGTTTCAGAATCTCTTTTATGTCCGCGCCCAGGGCGGCGCCGAGTCCCTCGACCTGCAACGGCTCGATGAACGCGGCGCCGTCGTCGTGCGCAACGGCGTCCCCGCGGCCTGGTGCGGCATCGAACTCGCGGCCGGTACCGCCTGGCTGCCGGGCGCCAGCGCCCGCGCGGTGAGTGCCTGGGCCGAGTCCACGTCGCTCGCCTTCGCCGGCGCCACCTCCGTCCTCCTCGCCGCCACCGGCTGGCAGATCCGCAGCGACCAGCCGGTCGCCCTCCTGCTGGACTTGTCCGCGGCCACCCTGACGGTGCGCCTGGATGCGCCCGGCGCGAAAGCCGCCCAGGTCTCGCTCACGCTCGATGGGGCGGCGAGTAAGGTAACCGTCACGGACTGCCTCACCCTTCCGCTCGCCACCGCGGCGTGTGCCACGTTGCAAGGCGCCCTCGTCAGCTGGTTGGGCACGCTCCGGCCGGTGCTCGCCGCCGCCGCGCCGACGGCCGAGGCCCGTCCGGCCTCGGGCTGGACCAGCGCGTGGACCTACGACAGCGGCAGCCGCCGGCCCGAGCACGTGCGCCAGGTCTGCGTCACCGCGAATCCCCTGCCCGTCGACGCCTCACCTGACCAGCTGCTCGATCCGGTCATGCCCGACGGTTACTCGCGCGAAATCTGGACGCAGTGGCCGAAGGCCGCGCACTACGACCTGACGCTCACGTTTCCTGCGCCGCGCGCCGTGACCGCGCTCAACATCCTCGGCGACTGCATCGACGACCCGTCGCTGCGCGTGTTCAACCCGCTGCCCGACGGTATCACCGTCGCGGCGGAAGCCGTCGGCGGCGCCCGCCGCACCGGCACCGCCCTCCCCGCCCCCGACCGCCGTTACAAGCGCTACCGTGACGCTGAAAACCGGCTCGAGGTCCGCACCGCTGCCGTCAACGAGACCGTCCGCACGCTGCACGTCCGCATCCCCGCGCCGCCCGATGGCCGGCCATTTGTGCTGAACCGGCTCGAGGTGCTGGGCGACCGCGCGGTGGCCCCCGCGCTCCTCCATTGGATCGCCGCGGACCTCAACGGCGACGGCCGCCCTGAGATCGTCACCGTCAACGTCGCGAATGAGCTCTTCGTCCTCGATGACCAGGGTCGCGAACTCTGGCGCCGCACGCTGGCCGTGCCGGTCACGCATCTCTCCGCCCAACCGCTCGACGCCTCAGGGCCCCCCGTGCTCTGCGTCGGACTTCTCGGCGGCGAACTGCACCTGTTCAAGCCCGACGGCTCGGTCCGGTCCGCGCTGAAACTCGCCGAGGAGTTCCGCGCGCGCACGGACAGCCTGATGGGCTGGTTCAACGCCGTCCACGGGCTCGCCATCTGGCATCGCGGCGCCGACGGGCGCGGGTCGCTCGTCATGGGCGGCTACGGGATCATCGTGTTTCTCGACGCCGACGGCCACATCGCCGGCCATGCGTTTTCCGACGGCCCCTGGATGTACAACCTCCTCGTCACCCCCCCGTCCCGCCCAGGCGCCGGCGACATCTATGCCCGCAGCGGTTGGAACCACGGCATCCAGTATTACGAGGGCGTGCCCGGGGCTGGTCCCAGCGGCGTGGTGCACAGCTTCGGCGGCTTCCCCCAGCCCATGTTCCGCAAGCTGGCCCGGGTAATCCCGTTCCTCAACGGCCGCTCGCTCGCCTACGAATGGACGGAGGCCACCGGCGAACCCGGCGGCGCCATCTTCGCCGCCACCGAGCTCGGCTGCGGCGTGCTGTCCACCACCCGGAAGGACTGGCTCTGGAAACTCGAGGGCGGCATGAGCCTCAACGCCTGCTGCACCGGCCGCGTGGACCAGCGCGCCGTCGCGCTGACCGGCGGCGCGGATGGGTTTGTCACCGCGGTGGATCTCGCCGACGGCCGCGTCATTCGCAGCTGGCACGCCGGCGCCCCCGTGGTCGGCGTGGCCCAGACGCCGGCCGGCGACCTCATCGTGGCGACACGCCGCGGCGTCCAGTCGCTCGACGCCGCCTGGCAGCCGCGCAGCACCCACGCCGGTTCCGTCCGCCGCATGCTCGCCCTCGACGGCGCCCGCCTGCTCCTCTGCCGCGACGACTCCACCCTCGAGTTGCTGCAGTTGCAGAAGTGAGCGCGGACTACGGACTACAAGACTATGGACTACGGACCACTGATAACCGGACCTGGGATTGATTTCTGTGGTCCGATAGTCCGTCGTCCCGCAGTCCGTTGCCGGTAGTCCCGTCGTCCGTTGTCCCGTTGTCCTTTTCCCCCATGAAACGCCCGCTCACCCTCGCCGCCGTCCAGCTACCCTCCTCCGCCCCCGGCAAGTCCAACGCCGCACGGCAGCGCGCCAACTTCGCCCTCGCCGAAACCTGGCTCAATGACGCCGGCCAGCGCGGCGCTGACATCGCCTGCATCGGCGAAACCTTCAACGTCCTCGGCGCCAAGCTCACCCGCCGCAACGTCCCCCCGCTTGTCCGGCGCGCCCTGGCCGAGACCACCCGCCGCTTCGCTCCCATCGCGCGCCGGCACCAAATGGCCATCATCGCTCCGATCCTCGCCGTCGTAGACGGCATCGTGCGCAATGTCGCGGTCGTGTTCGACCGGAAGGGCCGCGTGGTCGGGCACTACTGCAAGGTCCACTGCATCGAGAACGAGAAGGCCTATGGCGTCGTGCCCGGCGACACCTGGCCGGTCTTCGAGCTGGGCGGGGCCAAGGTCGGCATCCAGATCTGCCACGACACGTCCTTCCCCGAGAGCGCGCGCTGCCTGACGCTGAACGGCGCCGAGATCATCTTCTGGCCGCACGTGATGAGCGGCTGGGGCGGCGAGTTCATGGACGTCCTCCTCCGCGCCCCGGCGATCCACAACGGCGTGCACTTCGCGCCGGTGTGCTTCGGCTGCCCGCCGGAGAAGTCCTGGATGCCCGGCATGCTCCTCGGCCGCAGCAGCGTCATCGCCCCCGACGCCATGATCCTCGCCGACGCCGGCCACCACCCCGGCATCGCGCTGGCCACGATCGACCTCGCCGCGCCGCGCATCGCGCAGTGCTTCACCCGCATGGGCGACTGGGTCTGGAAGATCGACATGGCCAACGACCGCCGCCCCGATACCTACGCGCCGCTCATCCGCCCGGTGAAACGGCAAAAACCGGTGCGGGCCGCCAGGGCGCACACGGTCCGGTAAAGTCCGGCCCGTTTCCGGACACGCGGGCCGGGGCTTCCGCGTTACGCGATCTGAGCCTGGCCCAGCGCCACCAACGCGCGGGCGAGTTTCCAGCCCAGCAGGAAATCGAGCGCGACGTACTCGTGCAGGAGCACAATCATCCAAAACACGATCTGATAGGAAAGCTTGGCGGTTTTGTGGTGGTAATATCGCTGGGCGAGAAACGCTCCCGGCCAGCCGCCGATCAACTCGCCCAGATGCAACGTGGCCTCCGGGAGGCGCCACTCCCCGGCTTCTGCCCGGCGCTTGTCGCTCCAATAGGCCAGCCACGTAAAAAACGATGCCGTCAGCGGACCTCCCGCCAGGAGGAGCCAGTCAATCCCGGGCGCCAGCCGACTCAACGCCATGGCGGGAGCCGCCAGCAGAAGCAGGAGCAGCAGAAACGTGGCGGCATCCACGCCGCCGGTGCGCGGGTTCCGGTTCGGCGGCGCGCGCATCCGTTTCAGGAAAACAGCGCCAGGATCACGTCCGCGTACAGCCGGTGACCGAAGTCGTTCGGGTGGTTCACGCCGTTGCCGGTGAGGTCGAGGAACTTTTTGCGCTCCACGATCCACGACCAGACGGACGTGACATCCGCCACGGCCAGGCCTGGCCCGCGGAGCGTAAGCAACTGCTCCAGATACGCGGGATAAAGATCCGGTGCGGCGTGTTGCCAGGCCTCGTTCGCGGTCATCGTGGCGACGCAAATCACGTCACAATCCGGACACGCGGCGCGCATCACCGCGGCCATCCGCTCGACGTCCTTGCGGTATTTCGAGGGCGGGTAACGGCCCGACGCGTCGTTCATGCCGAAGGCGATCAGGAACAGGTCCGGCTTTTCGCCGACCGCGAGGGTCATCTGCTCGACGCCCCAGGGCGCATTCATGCCGCCGACCGAGAGATTCTTCAGTTCCACCGCGGTGCCAAAGCGCGAACGGAGTCCGTCCGCCACGAGGTCGGGATAACCCATCAGCCCCGGCGGCGCGCCCACCGTTCCCGACGCATTCGCGCCGGTGGAGATGCTGTCGCCCAGCACAAGCACCTTGATGGACTCCTTGGCCTTGAGTCGCTCAATGGTCAGCTCCAGACCGTCCGCCTCTGCCTCGGGCACCGGCCCGGACCAGGCTTCCGCCGGCTCGTAAGCTGCGTGCACCTGCTGGTCGTGAAAGAAGTGCCCCTCGCCATACAGCAGGTGCTTTTTCCCGTCGCGCGTCGCCGCAATCGAGTCGGGCGAACCAGGCGGCAGCAGCACCTGCGTCCGGAACGGAATGCGGCTCGCCGGCGTGAGCACGATCTCACGACTGCCCGGCTGCCACGTGAAGTCCTTCCCAGCCTCATAGCTCACCTCACCGGTGGCCTTGGTCAGCCGCGGCAGCGCTTTCGGCACGAACAACAGCCGCGCCGAGGCCTGCGCCTGACCCGCCTCCTGCACAAAGAACAGCGGGTCGCCCTTCAAGGCGGGCGTTTTCCAGATCGGCTTGTTTCCCGGGGGTGGTTGCATGCCGGCGTAGCGAACTCAGTGACTTCCCTCTGCTCAAGGCCTAATCGCATCCAACCGGCGGCGCATGGTTTCGGACAAGATATGCGGCGACAGCCACCGCCGCACCGCCTATGATGGGGCCCACCTCCTTCGCCGCCATGCTGCTGAAATTAATTTCCTGCAATGTCTTCCAGCGCGAGGCCTCCTGGTGCATCGCGCGTTCGCCGCACGTGATCGATGTCGAGTACACCGAGCTCGGCGAGCACGTCCGCAGCGCGGGCCTGCGCGAGATCATCCAGGGCAAAATCGACGCCACCGAGGCCTCGGGCAAGGCCTACGACGCCATCCTCCTGCTCTTCGGCCTGTGCGGCAACGCCACCATCGGGCTCCAGGCCCGCCGCACCCGTCTCGTCATTCCCCGCGCCCACGACTGCTGCACCATCCTTCTGGGTTCGCGCAAGAAATTCGCCGATCACTTCGCCGGTGCGCCCAGCACGCCGTTCTCCTCGGCTGGCTACATCGAACGCGGCAATTATTTTCTCCGCACCAGCGACGACGGGGCGCCTGAGGTGCAGGTCGGTGACGCGTACCAGGCGCTCGTGAAAAAATATGGCGAGGACGACGCCAAGTACATCTGGGCGGAAATGCATCCCGACCACGGCAACAACAAGGCCGTCTTCATCGAGCTGCCCCAGACCAGCCACCTCGGTTATGCCCAGCAATTCCGCGCCAAGGCCGCTGAGGCGGGCAAGGAGATGGTCGAGCTGCCGGGCGACATCCGGCTCATTGAAAATCTCCTGCTGGGCAACTGGGATCCCAAGGAATACCTCACCGTCCCGCCCGCCGCAGTCACCGAGGGTGTCTACGATTGGGAAGAGGTCATCCGGGCGAAAAAGCCCTGACCGGATTTAGCACCACTCGCGCGAATGTAGGGGCGCAGGTCGGGCTTTACGCCCGGCATCCGGAACTCAGATGTCGGGGATAAACCCCGACCTACATCAAGCCAGGCGCTGCCGCCCGCGAAAGCGATTTTACCCCTTCACGCCTCCAGACCGCCCAGGCCCGCTGGCGGTTGAAACTTGCCCCCGGTCTTCAGCATGACCAGCGGCCATAAAATGCTCTGGAAGTTCCCGCATGAGGGTGAAGATCGCCCGTGTCACCCACCCCGGCCGGGGCAGAGGCAGGTTCACTGCTCGGAAAATCCGCCATTTGCCGCACGGGACCGATCCAGCCGGTGGGCCTAGTTTGCAGGGATTGAATCCCCGATGTTGTCCGCGGGCCGTGGTTTGCCCGACGCAAAAAAGGGCGGGGCCCCGGAGGACCCCGCCCTGAATGAACTCACCTCAAACCACTACAAAGCGGCTTAGAACTGAAGCGTGTTCGACAGCACCCAGTTCCGGGCGGGAGCCTGCACAAACGAACCGTCCGCGTATTGCTTGTCCGTCAAGTTGTAGAGGCCGAACAACGTGTAGAAGCGGAAGCCACTGGCGGTCCACGGATAGCTGGCCGTGACGTCAAATACCATGGCGTCGCCGGCTTGATAGCCACCGGCGAGGGGATTCCAGTCCACGCTGCGGCTGATCACCGTCTTGGAGGAGTAGCGCATACCGGCACCGAGGCCGAGACCGCGCACCGCACCCTCCGAGAACGTATACTTGCCGAACACCGTGAACTTGAATTCCGGCACATTCTCGATGCGCGCGCCGTAATAAATGTCCGACGCGACCTTGGACGCCGGGCTGAGCAGGGCGTAAGCGTCGCTGCCGGGCTTCGCACGGGTCTTGTCGTAAACCGTCTTCGCCGTCCACAGCCAGGAGCCGTTGACCACCGCCTGGAAGTTCGACGTGGGCGACCAGATGACTTCGCCCTCCGTGCCTTCAATGCGGTTCTTCAGATCGGTCGTACGCCAGCGGTACACGCGGGTGTTATAGCCCACGGTGCCGGGCGCGAAGAGCGTGGTATTGTAGTTGAGCGGCTCTTCCAGGTTCGACTGCTTGGCCGGATCGTCGAGCATCTGGTTCGTGCGTTCGCCGCGAAAGAGCGAGATCGTGCCGACGATCTTGTCGTTGGCCGAGGACATCTTGGCCCCGATTTCCCAGTTCATGCCGTTCTCATCCTTGACCGGGGCGTAGGCGCCCCGGGCGGCCTCGATCGCCACGAACTGGTCGACCGAAGTGACGGTGTTGCCGAGATACTGGAACGAGCCGCCTTTTTGATCGAGGGCGCTTTGGACGACCGGGCGCTCATTGCCGACGAACACTCCGCCCACGTTGCTCACGTTGAACTGGAAGGTCTTGGAGATCGAGGCGTAGACATTGATCGCCTTGGTGACGGCGAAGGACACTCCACCCATCCACGCATTGCCGTATTTTTTGTAAACGCGCTGGGTCTTGATGTAATTGGCGCCATAGCCCCAAGCGTCGGGCGGATAGGTCGTCGGATCCAGATAGGCGTTAACCGGCACTTCAAACCACGGATAGTTGGCCTCGAGATACTGGCCCTTCTCCTGCAACGACTGCCGGCGGAAACCCGCCAGGATATTGAGGCGGTCGTCCATGAGCGCGGCCTGATAGTTGACATAGCCCGCCTCGTTGATCGGCTTGTAACCATCGAGCCAGACGCGATCGAGGGGGAAGAGCTTGTCAATCGTCGGATAGATTTCCGCACCGGGGTCGAAGTCGCTGTAAACGGCCTTCACCAGCTTGATGACGCCGTTGCGGTCGCGCACGACCTGGTTGACGGTCGGGACGCCCGTGTCGTGGCCGCGGGCCTCGCCCACGAGGTTGTCCGCCACCTGGGTGCCGCCCGTGGTGCCGTAGCCCGGGTTGGCAGTGGGATTCGTCGCGCCGGGGACGTGGCCGTAGTAGGGCGAGAACTTGTTATCGTTACCCAGGTAATTCTGCAGGTAGTCCGAATGATATACTCCCGTCAGCAGCTTGCTCTTCACGCCGAGGACGTTGAATTTGAAGATCAAGTCGAGCTGGTGGACCGTGGTATCCCGGTAGTAACCCGACGTGGCGCTGGCCCCGACGTTCCAGTGGGTGCCGTCGGCGTAGGGCGTCGTGAGGCCTTCGATGTTGTTGAAGCGGCTGTTGTCCCGTTGATAGACATAGCGGCCCTCAAACCAATCGAACGGCGCGAAATCGGTCGTCGTCGTGAAGACGTTGACGTCGTTCATCGTGCGCGCGCCGCGACTGGTGTAGTTAAACGCATCGTCGTGGATGAACTTGCCGCTGGCGTCGGTGTAATACGCGCCGCGCTCCACCTTCGTGTAAGCCGGCAGCGTGTAGTCGCCGGCCGCGATGCGCTTGTTGTTGATGTAGGTCCCATAGGCCAGGCTGGGCGTGTTGATGGAGTTGGCGACCTTGGCGCCGCCGACGGCGGCGGCCTTCCAGCCGGCGAAGTCGCTGTAGATCCAGTCATAGTCGTTCCGGTTGAAGCTCTCGTGGAGATACTCGAGCTCGGCGTTGATCTTCACTTTGCCGTTGGCGAACGGCAGGACCGTGAAGCTGGGCGTAAGGTTGAGGTTCTTGCGGAACTCATAGCGCCGCTCGCCCGTGTCATCCGTCCAGCCACCCACCACGCGGAAGGCCGCCTGCTTGTTGAGCACGACGTTGGTATCGGTCACGACCTTGTCCCCGCCATTGTTGTTGATCGAGTACTTGAAGGTTTCCGGGATCTTCACGAACGACGGCTGCTTCGAGGTGTAGTTGATGACGCCGCCGGGAAATCCCTGGCCAAAGAAGACGGCGGCCGGACCTTTCACGATCTCGATGCGGTCCACGCTGTCCATGTTGTAGGAGATGTACCTGAAGATGCCGTTGCGCATGATGGTGTTCACGGCGAAGCCGCGCAGCGTGAACGCACCTTGGGCCGTCGCCTCGTTACCGGGGCGGCGCATCGCATAGCGGGTGTCGCCCGAGGCCGAGGCCGTGTAGCGGAGGACATCCATCAGCGAGCTGGCATTCGTGTCGTCGAGGAACTCGCGCGAGAGCACGGACACGGCCATCGGCACTTTCTGGATTTCCATGCCGATGCGGGTGGCCGTGGCGGCATTGGTCTTCAGGTAGCCGAAGTCCTTGTCGCTCTTCACCTCGAAGGCGGACATCGTGACGATCGAAGAATCGGTTTGGGCCGCGGGAGCCAGCGAGCCAGCCACGGCCGGGGCCGGGGCGGATGCGGCGACTACGGGCGCGGGGGCGGGCTTCGCGGCGAGGCGGGCCTCGATTTCGGCGAGACGCGCGCGCAGGTCGGCATTTTCCTGACGGAGCGCCGCGTTATCCTGCTGGAACGATTTGGCACTATCTTCCGCGGCCGCTCCGAGGGAGACGGTCAGCGCAAATAAGACCGCAATACAAGTAGCCAAGCGGTACTTGGTCCGGTGCATGAGGTGGGTTCGATTTAGGTTCATTGGGTTGGGGTTTCTGGCGGGAGTCCGAGGTCGGACGCGTATACCAAAAGGGGTGGGACTGCCTCGGCGGCAGCGGGTCGGATTGGGGTTTAACCGGGGACGGACAATCCTCGCGGCAGTCCATCGGCTGCGAAGAGGATCGAAGGGGTAGTTTCGAACGCTGGGGAAAGGTGGGGTAACGGACCGGAGTAACTCGTCGAGGTGAGAAGTAAGGGCTTGTTCCGGGAAGTCGCTTTCCCTCTATTGGAAGCGTTGCAATCACCGGCGAAAATCACCCTCCGCTCCCTCGCCGGGCTCTGCGGCGTCTCCTCCGCCACCGCCTCGCGCGCCCTTTCCGGGCATCCCAACGTCCGGCCCGGCGTCCGCGAGCGCGTGCTGACCCTCGCCCGGAAGCACGGCTATACGCGCAACCAGCTGGTGAGCGCCCTCATGGCGCATGTGCGGGGTGACCGCACAAGCCCCTTCATCGGCAACCTCGCCGTCGTTCACGTCCCCTCGTCCAGGCAGCCGACGATCCTGCCCATGCAGCAGAGGATCATCGATGGAGCAACGGATCGCGCCCGCGAGCTGGGCTTCCAGATTGACACCTTCAGTCTGGGGGCTGGCACCGCCGCGCCAGCCGCCTTGGGCCGGGTGCTGCGGGCGCGCGGGGTGCTGGGCGTGATTTTTCTCCAGCCGAATTCCAACGACACGACCGCCGGATTTCCCTGGGAGCACTTCGCCTCGCTGCAAATCGACTACGACTCCCCCAACCTCGTCCAGCACACGGTGTCGCTCGACCATCATTTCACCCTGATCAGCGCCCTCGCCCGCCTGCGGGCACTCGGCTACCGGCGCGTGGGGCTGTTCATCGCCCGGCATAAAGATGAGCGGCTGACGCACAAATGGTCCGCCGCGTTCCGTTCGTTTCAGAAAAACCAGGGTGGCATCGGGGCGGTGCCGGTGCTGACGCGCGAAGCCATCACGCGCGCGGAATTCATGGTCTGGCAGCGCGCCTACCGTCCCGACCTCGTCATCGGCCACATGGATCAGGCGCTCGTCTGGCTGAAACGATCCGGGATCGGCGTGCCCAAGGACATGGGCTTCTTCAACTTGAATTGGAACGAACGCACGCAGGCTTGCGCGGGACTCGATCTCCGCCCGGAACTGCACGGCGTTGTGGCCGTTGAGACGCAGGCGGCACAAATCCACCGCAACGAACGCGGGACGCCCGCCGACCCGCGCACCGTGATGATCAGCGGCCGGTGGATCGACGGCCCGACGCTTCGGGCTCCGTCCGTTCCGGCCTGAAATTGCCGCTGGGCCGTCGCCGCCTCACCCCTTCACGCCGCCGAGCTGGATGCCGCGGATCAGCTGCTTTTGCAGCAGGACAAAGATGATGATCAGCGGGACGACCGACATCGTCACCGCCGCCATCAGCAGGTGCGTCGCCTGGCCGTGTTCCGTGTCGAAAAACATCAGGCCCACGGGCAGCGGGAACTTGTCCACCGACTTCATCATCACCAGCGGCCAGAAGAAACTCTGGAAATTCCCCATGTAGGTGAAGATCGCCAGCGTCACCAGCCCCGGCCGGCTCAGCGGCAGGATTACGTCCCAGAAGATCTGCCACTTGCTCGCCCCGTCGATCTCCGCCGCCTCGTCGAGCGCCCGCGGGATCCCCATCATGAACTGCCGGAGCAGGAAGGTGCCGAACGCCCCGAAGGCCGCGGGCAGCACGAGTCCCGCGTACGTGTCCACCAGGTCCAGCCGCACCATGAGCTGGAAGGTCGGAATGAGCGTCACCAGCCCCGGCAGCATCATCGTGCCGAGATACAGGAAGAAGACCCGGTCGCGCCCCGGCCATTCCAGCCGCGAGAAGCTGAATGCGGCCAGCGCGCTCGTGAAGACCTGCAGGATCGTCACCCAACCCGCGACCACCAGGCTGTTCGCCGCGAAGCGCAGGAACGGGATGACCTTGAATACCTCCGGATAGTTGCTCCAGCGCACGGCCCCCGGCAGCCACTCGGGATCACCCGACTCGGCCAGGGACTTGAAACTCGTCAGCAGCATCCAGACGAACGGCGCGATCATCAGCAGGCTGAGCACCGCCAGCAGCAGGGACAGACCCGGCCCCGAGCGCGGGGCCTGGTACGGGGAGTTGCGGGCCGGTTCAGTCATTGGCGGAGCGGTTGCCGAAGCGGAAGTTCAACAGCGAGAGGATGAAGACGAGGGCGAATAGCACCCAGGCCGCCGCCGAGGCGTAGCCCAGCCGGCCGGTTTCAAAGCCCTCAATGTAGATGAAATAGCTCAGAGTCGTGGTGGAACCCGCCGGGCCGCCCATCGTCATGACCCGCGCCATCTCAAACCCGCCCTGCAAGCCGTAGATGATCCCCATCACGCCGATGAAAAACGTGACCGGCGCCAGCTGCGGCCACGTGATGTGCCAGAAGCGCTGCAGCGATGAGGCCCCGTCCATGTCGGCCGCCTCGTACAGCTCGGGCGGGATGTTGCTCAGACCGGCCAGGTAAAGGATCATGTTGTTGGAACCGATAGCGGCCCACAGGCCCATGCCCATGATCGCCGGCTTCGCCCAGTCATAGTCGCCCAGCCAGTTGGGCGGCGTCAGCCCCGCGACCGCGGCGGCTGGCAGCTCCGGCCCCCACGCCACGCCCACGGCAAACAGCAGCAGCAGCGGCACCAGGCCGAGCGCGAGGGCAATCTCCGCGCTCAGTCCGGTGTCGAGCGCACAGACCGGACCCCAGCGGCGCGGGCGGCGCAGAATCACCACCGCCGCCACGGTCACGCCGGCCGCGGCCAGGCCCAGCGCCAGGCCGGGCGAAAGGCCGAGCCAGCGCAACTGGAAGACCTGCGGCAGCGCCAGCATCGCCAGGCCGGTGATCACGGCCACTGCGCCGGCACTGGCGTCGTCCCAGTGCTGCCGCAGCCGCCAAAGCTGCCAGAGCGACACCCCGGTGGCCAGCAGCGCGCAGGCCAGCGGCAAACCCCAGCTGAACACCGCCGGGACGCTCCGGACCACGGCCGCGAAACCGTCCAGCACCGGCGCGAGCCCCGCGTTGATCGGGCCGGTCTGCGGATTGTAGAGTTTTTTCCAGAGGACAAAGGTTGCGACGCCCGCGGTGAAATTCGGCAGGTAAAACAGCGTCCGGTAGACGGACCCGCCCGTCAGCACCCCGGCCACCAGACTCCCGGCGGCCAGCACGCCGAAGATGCACCAGACCCCCGCCTGCCCCATCCCGCCCATCCGCAGCAGTAGCCCGCTGCCGGTCAACAAGAGCGTAGCCACGATAAACGCGCCACGGCGTGCCACCGGCCGGTGGCTCACGCGCGTCAGCAGCAGCGCCGCCCCGAGACTGCCCGCGATGGCGAACGGCAGGCCCAGCATCATGAAGAACGTGTTGCCGAGGTAGTGCAGGAAATCGGGATGGTGGAAGAGCCAGGAGAAATTCTCGAAGCCCACGAAGCGCAGCGACTCGCGCCGGAAAATATTATGCCGGAGGGTGTCCCAGTCCGTGAACGCGATGCCGAAGCTCATCACCAGCGGCACGAGCGTGAACGCGGCAAAGCCAAGGATGTTCGGCAGCAGGAAGACGAGGCCGGCGAACAGCCGGCGCCGGGGGGAACCGCGGTGGCCGAGCGTGCTCATGGCGCGGTCTCCTTTTCCAGCCAGCCGTGGGCGCGGTAATAGGCCAGGTGGAAGGGATCGTTGATCCACGCGGCGGGCACGGGTTTCCCCGCGGCGCGGCGCGCGTCGATCTGCCGCTGGATCCGCCGGCGCTCGTCGTACTGTTTCCGCAGCGCCGGGTTGCGGTCCACGCTCAGCGCAATCTCGGCGTTGATCCGGTCGCCCATGGCCTTGGAGGCCTGCGCCGCGGTCAGCCGGCCGGAGATCATCGCCTCGGTGAGTTCCTTCT